>UMFR01034319.1_pt1 | contig 49559 bp, 48 predicted proteins | sample 1965041 | NCBI WGS metagenome assembly UMFR01 (sample SAMEA4836049, study PRJEB28245) | human gut metagenome | biome: gut microbiome; material: fecal sample | place: Denmark | collected 2008
AACTCGCTGCATAACAACAGTGTAAGACCCACAAAAAAAATCTTTCTTCAAACAAAAATCTTTTATTAGCAAGAAAAATGCTAAATTCGCAGAAAAATAAATTCGAAACAATGAAAAAAATATTATTATCTCTTGTTTTTATAGCTGCATATTCTGTATGCGGAGCATTCACAATAGAATCAGTAAGATTCCATTGTGACAAAGACACTGTTAAAATCAACCAACTCTTAGCAGAAGCCCTGAGCAACAAAAACATCTCAACTCCCGGCGAATATATGGCATTTTTCGGCAACAAATTAATCGGGACACCTTACGTGGCACATACATTAGAAGGAGAAAAAGAATATCTTACGATAAACATAGACGAATTGGATTGCACAACTTTTGTGGAATCATTAATCGCCCTAACGCGTGCCGCAATGTCAAATGCTCCTACATGGTACGCATACGCAGATAATTTGGAAAAAATAAGGTATCATGACGGAAAGCTTGGAGACTACACATCCAGATTACATTACATAAGCGCGTGGGTAGTAGAAAACACATCACGCGGCTATGTAAAAGAAATAAGTTCTGAAATCCCGAAGTCGGAAACACAAATCAAATCGCTGAACTATATGACCCAACACCGCGATTCATATCCTGCGATGAAGAACGACAGCATATACCAAGGTATAAAAAATTTAGAAAGCGGATACAATATGCACCAATTCCCTTACGTAAATAAATACAACCTTTCAAAAAAAGAAGTAATATCAGCATTGCAAAACGGCGATATAATCTGCCTTACTACAAAAATAGAAGGATTGGATGTCACCCATTTGGGAATTGTTCAATTCCAAAAGGGAAAACCACATCTTTTAAATGCATCATCTCGGAAAAAAGAAGTGACAATCGACAAATACGACCTATACGAAATGCTGCGAAATGACCGTAACTGCACAGGCGTAAGAGTCATAAGAGTAATGGGGAATTAGAAATTCCCCATTTTTTATTAAAAAAGCATCATTACCACTAAACAAAATTGACGCAATTTCTATATATAGAAGATATAAGGCGTCTTGGCATAAACTAATGTGAAAACTCCGTTTCCGCTTGTCTCTTCCCTTGACTTTCACTATATTTTTTCCATATCCGACGCTTTAATCCATGCCCGGTGCGTATCGTCCGCTTTCACATCGAACCATTTTTGAGCAACAGAGTCAATTTTAACCTCCACTGAATCGAGAAGTTCAATCTTTGTTCCCTCATGGAGCACAAACGCCTCCTCCAATTTCGACTTAGGCTCACGCGGCGAAGTGCTTAATATGGAAACAGGTTTCATTACTACCGCAAACCTGCTATCTTCAAACGCACCAGCCGTTTTAACAGCCATCACATTCGCAACAATACAAATCACAATAAAAGCGAAACCGCCAAAGAATCCAATCTTGCGCAATAGGACATTTCCATTGAAAAAATAAACCGCGACAGCCACCAATATCAACAAAAACGACACTATCGCAATGACAGACCAACCATTTGGCGTCGTGATATTCCTGAAACTCTTGACAAAGCTATCGACTATGTTTTCGCTAAAAGCCATCTTATCAACCAACTTAGTTTTCACAAAATCAAGATTGACTTGCGCATCCGCATTATTGGGATTCAAAAGCAGCGCCCTCTCATAAAACAATACAGCCTTGCCAAGCTGCCCGCTTTTATAATAAGCGTTACCCATATTGTAATATAAATCAGACGAAACACCCTCTTTCTGCATTACCTCCTGATAAATACTTATGGCCTCGCCATATTTATCCGACATATAAGCGTCCTCCGCCTTTTTCACAAGCGACTGGGCAGATGCTGTCGCAGAAAGAAAGCAAACCGACAATATGAATATAAAAAACCGTCCCATCATTTATGTTTCGTATTTTCAACTTTGTTTATCAAATCACACGCTTTATTGTAGACAGCAGACATATTGCTGCCGCCTTCCGACTTAGCGTATCTCGCAAATTCACAATCATCGAGCAAACCTATCACGTCAGAACAAACCGCATCATCGACACCATATTCCGCCAATTCAGAATAAATGTTGTCGCGGTTGAGTTCGGAAACAGGTATTGTCAGCTTATCACTAAAATATCCCCACAAAGCCCTGAGCATCTCTTCGAAAAACGCATCATACTGATTCTTAGCCATCAATTGACGCGCATTTTTCAACCGCTTAGCCGCCACCTTATTTGCCCGCTTGGTCTTCATCAGAGCGACATTTGCCCTCTCCTTAATCAACTTCCTATAATAGAACAATATCCCGCAAAAGACAACGAGAGGAACAATATACCACAAAAAATACCACCACGTGTTGACAAACATAACCTGCCCACTTACAAGCGACAAGTCCCCGGTTTTTATATGCAGGATATCTTTCCGCTGTACAGCACCATTAGTAACGGATGTCGACGAGGATGACGAACCTTTCGCCACATCGAGTTCATAACCGTCCACTACAACACGCTCATATTTTTTCCGGACAGGGTCAAAATAAGAAAACGAAGTGGCCGGTATCTTAAATTTGCCTACATATTGCGGGACAAAAGCATAGTCCACGGTAACGCTTCCTGTCAACCGCTCGCCAGACGGATTAGCATCGACCGTAGTCTGCGGGTCATACACATCGAATTGCGAAGGGAAATCAATCTTCGGAGTCTGTATGTTTTTCAAATTACCACTACCTTTTATGACCAGACGCAACGTTCCGGCCTCATTAGTCTTAAGATTCTCATTAAGCATCCGGGTGGAAACAGAAAACGTACCTACAGCACCGCAAAAATCAGCAGGCCGCGGCTCCGGCAAAGGCTCTATATTTATAGTAGCCTTGTTAGACTTGACTTTTATTTCTTTCTCGACCGGCTGCCGCATCATTCCGAAAATGCTGCGCACTGTCTGATATTGCACAACCGTCAAATCATAATTCCCAGACGTTATAGTCAACGTTCCAGACCGCTGAGGGAAAAGTATACATTGCTTCAAATCCGCTACCATATAGTTCTCTCCATTATAATTTTCTATACGGTTTATACTTGAAGTAATGGGCAACTCTTGCGAAATGAATCCGTCGAATGACGGTTGCAAAGTCGGCATAAATTGCTGTATATTATACTTTGTATATAATTTTATCGTACACAGAATACCCTCCTGTTCGTATGCTTTCGGTTTTGACAATATAATCCTCACGAACACGTCATTCTTTCCGACCGATTTATCAGGCGTTTGCGTGTCGACATCATAAACTTGAACACTCTGCGACTGATTTCCTCCGGAAGCCGATTTATCTGGCGGCAGCACTTCCAACGTAAACGGCTTGGTCGTGTATGTCTTTCCTCCTACATTTATGGAAGCCGCGCCGATAGTATATTTCCCTGCTTTTTCCGCACGATAAGTCATCGTGTACGATTCGGACGTGCTGCTCGTATTTTTCCCGTTCACACTGCTGAAACTGCTCATCTGCGACACAGAAGGGCCGTAAAGCAATTTGCACCCTCCTACATTCGGGCTCTTAAAAGCCGAGCCTGAAGCATTGGAAAGCTCATAGGTGATACTGAACTTTCCGCCTTGTATCACCTGCCTCGGTGCCTTCACCGTAAAAGAAGCGGCGGCAAACGCCTCTACAAAGGGGAAAAAGCTTATTATAAACAATATTACTATGTATCTCTTCATATTTTCTTCCTGTGCAATTACCACTGTTTATTAGTACGGCGACCGCCTCTCATCTGCTGCATTTTTGCCTTGTTCACCTTATCCTGAGTGTTCTTTTCCTCATTCTGCATAGTTTGCAATATTTGTTCGGCATTCTCTTTGCTCATACTGTTTTGTGGCGGCTGTTTTGCTTGCTTGTCGTTAGGATTCTGCTTATTCTGGTCCTGTCCTTTATCATCTTTTTGCTTATTCTGGTCCTGATTCTGCTTTTCGTTCTGCTTGTCATCATTATTATTATTTCCGCCCCCACCGCCTTGCTGGTCTTTCAACTGCTTCTGCGCCAGACGCAAGTTTTCACGAGCCTTATCGTCATCAGGATTTTTTCTCAAAGCATTCTTATAATGCTCAATGCTCGCAGCGTAATTTTTCTGATTATAATAAATATTCCCAAGATCATAATAAGCCTTGGAAGCCAATGCGTTGTCAGCAGCAGAGGCCACCTCGCCAAGCATCTTCATAGACTGGTCAAGCAATCCGTTTTTTGTCGTATCGTTTACATTCGCCTGCCGCAGGTAAGTAGTCGCAAGATTGAATTTAGCGACAAGCGAAGACTCGTTTTCCTGCAAAGCTTTCTGATAGGCCTTTTCAGCGTCGGCAAATCTTTTTTCGTTATACATCTTGTTGCCCTCGCGTATGAAATTACGCTCCTTCTTTGTACTATTGTCTTGAGCGGCAACAGAGACAGGCAACAAGAACAAAACAATTATATATATGATTCTTCTAAGCATAGCCTCCACCTATTTAGTGAAAAAATTTATATTCTTCAGCCACGATATTTTCCTGTCAAGCACAAAAATATCAATTACCAACAAAACTAAAGCTATCCATGCAAACACCGGGAATTGCTCATCGTTAGGAGAAAAAACCGTCTTCTGAATGTTGGATTTCGACAATTCCTTAAGCCGGGCGTCAAGCACGTTCAACGCATCATTATTATTGGCCGACACATATATGCCCTTACCGGCTTCCGCTATTTCCTTAGCCATCTTTTCATCCGGACGAGTAATCACCATATTGCCGGAATCATCTTTCATATAACGGCCATCGCCCACCGGTATCGGCCCGCCTTTCTGGTCGCCGACCCCCAGCACATTTATTTGTATCCCTTTATCATGAGCCTCTTTTGCAGCGCCTACAGCGTCATCCTCGTGATTCTCACCGTCGGTAATCACGATTATCGCTTTCTGCAATTTGTCATCAGCAGTAAACGAATTAGCCGCCATTTTTATGGCCGCGCCTATCGCCGTGCCTTGGGTAGGCACCATCGAAGGATTTATACTGCCCAGGAACATCTTGGCCGAAACGAAATCGGCCGTGATAGGGATTTGGGTGTATGCATCACCGGCAAAGACAATCAGCCCCACCTTATCGTTCCCCAGCTTGTCTATCAACTTTTCCAATATCAACTTTGACTTCTGCAATCTGCTGATTCCATCAGGCTCGTCGGTCGACGAGGCCAACATAGAATTCGAGACATCCAGCGCAACCATAACCTCTATGCCCTGCACATTGACCGTTTCAGCCTTAGAGTTGCCCAAAGCACGCGGCCGGGCTATGATAATAACAATCAAAGCCACCGCAAGCAATTGCAATGTTATCTTTATCCACGGCTTATAATCAGACACATCCGGCATCTGATCTTTAAGCACCTCCGGATTGCCGTATTTAATTATCTTTTTCCTGCGCGCGAACCTTGCAAGCAAATACAACCCCAACAGAAGAGGTATAAGAAACAGCAAGTAAAGAGCCTCAGGATATGCAAAACTAAACATAGTCATTAAATTTATGGAATGTTACGCAATACCGTGTGACGCACAATTATGTCGACAGCGACAAGAGCCAACAATATCAATGCCCACACCATATAATCATCTTCTGTCTGATTAAATTTTCTTACATCCAGTTCCGTCTTCTCCAGTTTATCTATTTCAGAAAATATATCTTTCAATACCGTTTTACTTGTAGCACGGAAATATTTTCCGCCTGTACGCTCGGAAATCGACTTAAGAGTAGCCTCGTCGATTACGACCGGCAACCGCTGATATTCAACTTTACCATAGTAATTTATTCCAACAGGATAGAGTGCGGTACCCATAGTTCCGACACCTATTGTATAGACCTTTATGCCGAACTGCTTGGCAATATCGGCGGCAGTAAGCGGAGCCACAACACCAGTATTGTTGGAGCCGTCTGTAAGCAGAATAATGCTTTTTGATTTGGCCTTGCCATTGCGTATACGGTTGATTGACGTGGCAAGCCCATCGCCTATAGCCGTACCGTCCTGAAGCATACCCATCTTAATTTCCTTGATGTAGTTGACAAGGACAGCCTTATCTGTCGTCATCGGCACCAATGTGAAACTTTCTCCCGCAAATATCACAATACCGATATTATCTGATTCCCGCCCTGAAACGAACTGTGAAGCCACGTCCTTAGCAGCCTCGAAACGGTCAGGGTCAAAATCACGAGCGAGCATACTTGTCGACACATCCATAGCCAAGATAATGTCTGTCCCTTCTGTCTTCGACGATTCCCAGCTGTCATGTGTCTGCGGACGGCAAAGTATTATAATAAGGCATCCTATTGCTGCCAACTTCACGACAAACATTATATGCCTCAAATAAACTTTATAGGAAACCGGCATCTTGTCGAATGCGCCAAGACTTGAAATCTGCACGGACGATTCGGCATTCTTGTGCTTCTTTATGTACCATATAATCAATGGCACATAAACCAAAAACAGCCACAATAATTCAGGTTTAGCAAATTCCATACTTACATACCCTCCTTCTTGACATTCTTATCCGAAACGACATCCTTTGCGGCATCACCTGTAGTGGCCGAACCAGCTTCCGACTGATTCTCCACGGCATTTTCAACCGGCTTCGTCTTTTCAAGGAAGTCAGCCGCCCACATATACGACTGCTCGTTTTCATCAGCCAGCGGCTTCATTTTAGCGAACTTGACAAAATCGGCTATATCAAGAATCTTCCGCAATTCCGTTTTTGCATCTTTCGCCTCCTCGGCCGTCAGCAATTCCAATATCTGCGAAGTTGTCATTTCCATTGCATTGACTCCGAACCGGCGGTCAATATAATGCCTCAATATATCCGTCAGACGCGTATAATACTCCTTTTCCTGACCGTTCTGCCATAATGAGGCGGTTTTCAACGCCGTCAAAGCCGCCACAGCCTCTTCATATGGAGGCAACAACTTCTTCTTAGGCAACAGCGGCAAAGCAATCGGCTTACCTTTCCTTATCCTGTACATAATGTAGAACGCAAGTGCCATAACAGCGATTATCAACAAAATAAGCCACCAATAATCTGTTATAAAGTCCGGCAGATAGTCTGTCCATTTTGTATCAGGCTCCTCCACATTCTTATAATCGTGGATATTTTTCAAAGAATCGACATTTACCGGTATCACCTTCAATGTCATTTTTTCCGTACGGAAAGTGTCCTTCCCTGAAATATACAAAACAGGAGGCAATGTATATAACCCTGAATCAAACGATTGCAAAATAAGGTCACGGTCAATCTGCACCCTGTTATTGCCTAAATCCGTAGTGTCGGAACTTCTCCACCCAACAATCTCCACATTATGTGTCAGCGTATCACCGTCGGTCAGAGGGACATAGCCTGTAGCCGTTTTATCCTGCACAATCTCGATATGCATGCCTGTCTGCCGCCCCATCAACAAATATGCAGAATCCAGCTTTGCCTTAATGGTGACAGGCCCGGCCATACCCACTACCGGAAAAATCACCGCTATAAGATATATATATGCCTTTATTTTCTTGATTTTCATGATCAATATCTAACGCCTCGTTTTTTAAACAACGACATCAAAGCTTTCACATAATCCTCGTCTGTCGCCACCGATGCCAAATCGACATTACAGCGCAACAAACGCTCGTTCATCTCCAATTGCCGCTCGTACCACCATTTACTATACAAATTGCGCACTTTTGCCGAACCGGTGTTCACCCATTTCTCCTTACCCGTTTCCGGATCATACAGTTTCATCAGCCCGACATTAGGCAATGCGGCATCACGCTTGTCGTATACCTGAATTGCAGTCAAATCGTGTTTCCTGCCGGCAATTGTCATCGCCTGTGTATAATCCTTAGAATCGATGAAATCGGAAATCAAGAACGTAGTACACCTTTTTTTCACCGCATCGGTCATGAACCTCAACGCATAAGCGATGTCCGTACCTTTGTTTTCCGGCTTGAAATCCAGCAATTCACGTATAATCAGCAGCACATGCTTCCTGCCTTTTTTAGGCGGGATGAATTTCTCAATCTTATCAGAAAAGAATATCACCCCCACCTTATCGTTATTCTGACTTGCAGAAAATGCCAAAGTCGCGCCAATCTCAGCAATCTGTTCCCTTTTCACAGGACCGACCGCTCCGAATTTGCCGCTCCCCGACACATCGACAAGCAACAGCACCGTAAGTTCGCGCTCCTCCTCATACACCTTAATATACGTCTTATTGGTACGCGCTGTCACATTCCAATCAATGTCACGTATATCATCGCCATATTGATATTCACGAACTTCCGAGAATGTCATACCACGCCCCTTAAACGCAGAATGGTATTCTCCAGCAAAAATATTCTGCGAAAGCCCACGGGTCTTTATCTCAATCTGCCTGACTTTCTTCAAAAGTTCTGTGGCATCCATTATTTTATCTCGAATTAAATTAAGGAACGATTACCTTATCCAAAATGTTGCTTATTATTTCATCCGAAGAAATGTTGTTCGCCTCGGCCTCGTAGGTCAACCCGATACGGTGACGCATGACATCATGGCATACAGCCCTCACATCCTCCGGGATTACATATCCACGCCCACGCAAGAAGGCATAAGCACGTGACGCAAGAGCCATACTGATGGAAGCACGCGGAGAAGCGCCGAACGAAATCACACTGGCCAAGTCTTTCAGGCCGCTGTCGGCCGGGAATCGTGTAGCATAAACAATATCAACAATGTAACGTTCGATTTTCTCGTCGATGTAAATCTGCTCGACAATCTTTTGGGTGTCTATTATTTCAGCAGGAGTCAACAGCGGCTTTATTTCAGGCTTGACACTATGGATGTTCTGCCGTATTATCTCCTTTTCTTCCTCCTTATTAGGATAGCTTATAACCACCTTCAACAAGAAACGGTCGACCTGCGCCTCCGGGAGCGGATATGTACCTTCCTGCTCAATCGGGTTCTGGGTAGCCATTACAAGGAAAGGATTGTCGAGTTTGAAAGTCTCGTCGCCGATAGTCACCTGACGTTCCTGCATCGCCTCGAGCAAAGCGCTCTGCACTTTTGCCGGAGCACGGTTAATTTCATCCGCAAGCACGAAATTGGCAAATACCGGACCTTTTTTTATCTGGAATTTCTCTTTTTGCACACTGTACATCATTGTACCTACCACATCGGCTGGAAGCAAATCCGGAGTGAACTGTATACGGCTGTATTTCGCGTCGATAATCGACGCAAGTGTCTTTATCGCCAAAGTTTTCGCCAAACCGGGGACACCTTCCAACAACACATGTCCATTCGACAACAATGCTATAAGCAAAGAATCAATCAAATGCTTTTGCCCTACAATCGTCTGGTTCATACCTTGATTCACAAGGTTCACTATACCGCTTTTACTCGCAATCAAATCATTCAACTCTCTGATGTTTACTGACTCGCTCATATCTTTATATGTTTTCTGTTTTCCTTGTTCTGATTGACTGCAAAATTAGAAATACGGTTTAAAATACAAGATTTTTAGACGTTAATTATTTGTATTTTAAGTTTACAATGTTAAAGCCCAAAATTAACATTTTCCAATCATTCCCCGAACATTTCCACAGCCAATTTTTCCGCTTTATGAATACTGCCCTCATCATTCTTGTCGATACCGTATTTTTCAGGCGAGGGTATCACGAGAACGATGCCCACAGGCAAATTGTCCGGGTCTTCTATCTTGTCTTTATTCTCTATATATATGTATATCCAAAAAGCATAATGCCCATAATATTTCCGGGAAATATTGCTCAAATAAGATGTTTTTTCCACCTTATAATATATCGGAGCATTTTCCTCCTCCATTTTAATTGCCGCTTCCGCAGCCGTGCTGTCTACGACAGCCACAGTCATCCTTTCAGCGTCAATATTACGCGCGGAATCGACAGGCAAACATTCCGCGACAGAATCGGAGCTAACCGCCACGGCATCCTCATAAAGCCCATTTTCAACCGGTCCATGAACACAGAGCATAAATACCAGCACACTCGCAACGGCACCGACAACGATTCCCGACATAAATATAGCCAATTTCTTCCAAAGTGGATATAAACGCAAGCGGCCCTCTTCCGCCTCTTCCGTATAGACGCCAGCGTAATCATCCTCACCGGCACTCTCTCCGCCGCCATCATCCACCGGCTCTTTTTCCGGCCGGGCAACGGGAACATTGTCCTCCGGCTGCATCTTGTCCTCTTCTGGAATAGGCGGAGGCAGCAGCTCTTCCTCCTGAACACTTTCTGCTTTTTCCTCCTCTTCAGACCGTGAATCAGAGACGGCCACTTCAACCGGCACCGCCTTTTCCTCCGCTACCGGTCGAGAAGATGCACATCCGGCATCCAACATGTCCTCGGTTACACAATCGTCCAGTACCACCGGCTCAAAACAATCGAAAGCGGAATTAAGCGCGACAGCTATTTCTTCATCGGGGACATAAACGACAGAGCCATCCTCTACCATAAAAGTCCCTATCTTATCAATCTCCACCTTCTCTCCGCCTGACAACCTATCGGCAAGCAATGCAAAAAATTCTTTCAGAAACGATGCGCTCAAAGCGTCGGAAGTGTCCGACAACCGCGACAACGCGGCTATGACATCAGTCAGAATAATCTTATTCATCTCCACCCCCGTTTGCTGAAATTTTAGACTTCAAAATAGAACTCGGCTCAAACGTCAAGCGCACCCTCGGCGGCAGAAGCATCCTTTTACCGCTTTCCTTATCCAATTCTATCCGCTCATCGTCCTTGACCGGCACGAATTCACCAAAACCCGGTATGGCAACCACAGACAAGTCCGCACAATTTTCCTTCAAAAAAGAAGACAAACCACCGATTAATATGTTGATTTCATCAGGCTTTCTTTCCAATTTTCCAGAAAGCGCATTTATAAAAGCATTCGTATCCATTACTCAAAACCAGATATTACTAATGCAAAACTACGAATAAAAAAGCATCCCGCAAACAGCAGGATGCTTTTTAGTGACTCCGACGGGATTCAAACCCATAACCTTCTGATCCGTAGTCAGATGCTCTATTCAGTTGAGCTACGGAGCCGTTCCGAATGTGATCTCGACGGGATTCAAACCCATAACCTTCTGATCCGTAGTCAGATGCTCTATTCAGTTGAGCTACGGAGCCGTTCCGAATGTGATCTCGACGGGATTCAAACCCATAACCTTCTGATCCGTAGTCAGATGCTCTATTCAGTTGAGCTACGGAGCCATTTTTCCGTTTTGCGACTGCAAAGTTAATCAATTTAATTCATATTGCAACAAGATTTCCTCTTTTTTTCATCAAAGGCGGGAAAAATCTCATTCAGAAAATCCAATCCTCCGATAAAAGATATAAAAAACGCAATGCCATTTGGTCGCATCACACAATTGTTTGTACTTTTGCAATCCAAAACGAAATCTGTTTGGCATCTTTTTTGCTATGCCTTATTTACACTATAGACTGTATAATATGATTAATTTTTTCAAAGAAGATTCTTTCCTCACAGAAGATGAATCCCCGCAAATTTGTTCAATACTGACAGAAGTGTCAGGAAGTGCTTCTGATTCTGAAGAAAAGAATATGATAAATTCACATATCATACCAATACTTGCCCTTCGCAATATGGTACTTTTCCCCGATGTGGCCATACCGATAGCCGTAGGAAGGAAAAAATCATTGTCTTTAGTAAAAGCCGCACAAAAGTCAAGGAAACTAATCGGCGTAATCTGTCAAAAAGACGCATCGGAAGAAGATCCCGGTCTCGAAGGGCTATACCCTATCGGAGTCGTGGCGGAAATCATCAAAGTGCTTGAATTTCCTGACGACACCACAAATGTCATATTGCAAGGGAAATACACATTCCATTTGGACGAGCTCACAAACAAGACTCCTTATCTGAAAGGGCGTGTATCGATTATCGACGATGTGATGCCCGACAAGAAAGACAAGGAATTCGACGTATTGGTGTCTGAATTGAAAGAATTGACCATAAACCTACTAAGCAAATTAGGCAACCGTGCCAATGAGCTTATCTTCGCAATAAAAAACATCGAGCATCCTATAAATTTAATCAATTTCCTTTGCGCCAATTCGCCCCTCGAGCCCAACGTAAAGCAGAAATTGCTTATGGAACGCTCTATAAAACAAAGAGCCTACAACCTGTTCTCATATATGAACAGGGAAGCACAGTTGGTGGCCATACGCGCCGACATAGAGTCAAAGACACACCGCGACTTGTCGGAACAGCAGCGCACACATTTCCTCCAGCAACAAATACGCACCATACAAGACGAGCTTGGCGACAGTGACGCGCAGGACATCTCAGAACTTTACGACCGTGCCGCCAATAAAAAATGGGATGAATCCGTACAGGCCGTATTTGAGAAAGAGATGAAAAAACTTGAGCGCGTGCAACCGCAATCGCCCGATTTCTCTGTCCAATATTCATATATAGAGACACTGCTCGACTTGCCGTGGAACGAATACACCACCGACAACTTCAACCTGCAAAACGCAGAAAAGCAACTCAACAAAGACCATTACGGACTTGAAATCGTAAAAGACAGGATACTGGAACAGCTCGCCGTACTGAAATTGCGCGGCGACATGAAAGCCCCTATCCTATGTCTATACGGCCCTCCGGGCGTAGGAAAAACTTCCTTAGGCAAATCAATAGCCGATGCCTTGCACCGTAAATACATACGCATCTCCCTCGGAGGTCTCCACGACGAAGCCGAAATACGCGGCCACAGAAAGACATATATAGGCGCAATGCCCGGAAGAATCATGCAAGGGCTGATTAAATGCGGCAGCTCTAATCCGGTATTCGTGCTTGACGAAATCGACAAAATGGGACAGGATTTCAAAGGCGACCCCGCATCAGCGCTTCTTGAGGTGCTTGACCCTGAGCAGAACAGCCATTTCCACGACAATTACGTGGACATAGACTATGACTTGTCGCACATACTGTTCATAGCCACCGCCAACACCCTTTCAACGCTGTCACAACCGCTCCTCGACCGCATGGAAGTCATCGACATATCCGGATACATACTTGAGGAAAAAGTTGAAATCGCACGGCGTCATTTAGTGCCGAAACAATTGACAGAACACGGATTTGCCGCCAAGGAAATCGACTTTTCAAAACAAGCCATCGCGAAAATAGTGGAGTCATACACGCGGGAATCCGGTGTCCGCCAATTGGAGAAAAAGATTGCCAAAGTGCTGCGGCGCATAGCGCGGCTCAAGGCGAGCGGCAAAGAATACCCGAAGACAATCACGCCGTCGAACCTCAAGGAATATCTCGGAACAGAGGAATTCACTTCCGACAAATATGAAGGCAACGATTTCATAGGCATAGTCACAGGACTGGCATGGACAGCGGTAGGAGGAGAAATACTGTTCATAGAATCTTCCCTGTCGAAAGGAAAAGGGGAAAAGCTCACCCTTACAGGAAACCTCGGAGACGTGATGAAAGAGTCGGCTGTGATAGCTCTACAGTACCTCAAAGCCAACTGCAACCGCTACGACATCGACCCTGAAGCCTTCGACAACACCACCGTGCATATCCACGTGCCGGAAGGGGCGATTCCGAAAGACGGTCCTTCGGCTGGTATCACAATGGTCACATCACTTGCATCGTCATTCACAAAGAGAAAAGTGAAGGACCACATAGCAATGACCGGAGAAATCACATTACGGGGCAAAGTTTTGCCGGTAGGAGGCATTAAAGAAAAAATCTTGGCGGCAAAACGCGCAGGCATTACAGACATCATACTCTCCGTCGAGAACAAAAAGGACATAGAAGAAATAAAACCCATATACCTCAAGGGGCTGACATTCCACTATGTCAAAAAAATAGACGATGTACTGGACCTTGCATTAATGCCTCCAGAGAATTGATTTTTTTCAACAAAAAGACAGCGATTAAAAAGGAATCTCCACGACTGCGCGGGGTTCCTTTTTCATTTTATAGGAACTACAAGCATAGGAATATCCGTATGGAATAAAATCCTATGGGCTATGCTCGGATTAAACAGCCGCGTAAATATATTACGCTTCTTATTCGGTATGACAACCAGCTCAATGGCATTGCGCCTCAAAAAGTCCTCGAAATCGTTCAAAAAAGAATCCTCGTCAAACAACTTGCAATTAAACACAGGTTCGGAATATTGCTTGGTACAATATTCATACATGGCATCCATCCGTTCTTTCACAAATTTCTCACGCTTCCCAATCACATGCACAAGAGAAATTTTCGTATCAACAGCATCAAAATGATTGATAAACACATCGAATGAAAGCAAATCCTGCTGCTCCAAATTGCAATAAAATATAATGCTCTTCATTTTTCCGGTATCAGTCAAAGTGATACCTTCAGGTATGACAAGCATAGGATATTTTACAGAATCCAGCACTTCAGCAGTGACACTGCCTATCAAATCCTCTTCCTTTTTATGCTTTCCACGAGTGCCCATTACAATCAATGCCGGCTCCGCATTTTTAGCGTATTCCAGAATAGCCGTTTCAGGTATCCCCTCCATTACCTCGCATTTAAAAGGCACGTCAGGAATGGACCCTGAATTTATTGATTCCAAGATTTTATTTTTAAAAAGCCGCATCTGTGTGCGTGCCTTGTCACCCTTGTTTCTGAAACGGTCAAACAATGTCGGATTTTCCGCGTCAATCGGAAGGGAACCGGAATAACTGTGCCCAATATAGGAATTAAGGACAACTACCGGCAAACCGTTTTCATAAGCATAATGGAAACCTACCTCGCATGCTTTTAACGAATACTCCGAGAAATCCACGGGAACCAATACAATCGGCTTATTATCCGCTTCTTTTCTCAAATCGGACAACGATGTGACCGAATCAACAACACTCAAAGCATGCGGCAAATCTTTCTCGGAGACGCAAAGTCTGACACCAGAAGATATCAAGGGTTGTTGCCGGCAAACATCGTCGACAACAACCTTGATTCCTTCCTTTTCCAATATATTTTTAAGTATGATTGCCTTCTCGTAAGTATAGATGACCAACGTCACCATTCCATCATCAGACATAACCTAAAAATATAATCCGACAAACATTATTTTTCGCTTTGCTCCTTAAGGATTTCCAAAGCCATATCATATATCAATGTGTCATCCAGCACGACAATTCCGCCATCAGGCCCCGGCTCGATATGCAACCCGCAATTCTTTCCGAATGCATAATTCGTCCCGCCGAAATAATTTCTCACTGTTTGAACATTCACATTCAGACGGTCAGCAATCTTATGCATCGAACCGTCAGGCAAACTGTCTTTAATGCGACGAAGCTCATTAAATGAAATCGTTTTAGACATGATACTATAATTTTAAAATAGTTAATAAATCACTTTGTCTTATATTTAGATGTTATAAATTTACGTCGCATTCGGCAAACGAACAAATTTTCTAACAGAAAAATTATATGCTTTACAACATAAACACGTATAACACCCTCATTTTTACATAAATACTATTGATGCGCAGGACGCAACAAGTCGTTCACCGTCTTTACGGGATTAAACGTCTCGACAGGCACCTCGACAAAAACAGTGTTCCAGTCGCTCATAGCGCCATTCCACAATCCCGGCAATTCCAAAGCTTTGATTTCGTGCCCTGATTTCGATTTTTCCGATATAAATCCGGTATTATGGTCCACATAGTCAGGCAAATTGAACTTGTTGCCTTTATAATCGACGATATAGCAAACCAAATCAACAGGATTGAAATGCGTAGCCGCCTTCATTTTAGCCATCGCCTCCGCATCATTCTTGTCAATCTGCGAACTTTCCAGAATCTGCAAAGAGGTAGTACCGTCCTGATTGTATGCCACATAAGGGCCTCCTCCGGGTTCTCCCTCATTCTTCACGACACCGCACACACGAATAGGCCTGTTGAGCTTGTTTTTCAAATAGAGCACCAGTTCCGAATCCTCAAGATGCTTAGTGTCTTCGTTCCGGACGAACAACGTGCGCTGTACAAATTTGACAATCTCACGCACATCGTCCATAGTATATTTACCACTGTCCAAAACACGCAAATATTCCGCGACTTTCTTTTGCACCTCAATAAGTACGCCACCTATGATTTTCTTATATTTTAAAGTGACATCACGATGAGTGGCAGGGACTACATTATCTATATTTTTAATGAATACCACATCGGCATCCACCTCATTCAGATTTTCAATAAGCGCGCCATGCCCGCCCGGTCGGAAAAGCAAATTGCCGTCAGCATCACGATAAGGCGTGTTGTCCATATTGACAGCGATAGTGTCGGTTGACGGTTTCTGCTCCGACATCGAGACATTATAGGCCACGTCGTACTTATCCTCGAATCGCTTAGAAACACGTTTTATTTCTTCTTCAAACAAAGGTCTATGCTCACCCGAAACAGTAAAATGGACGTTAACCTTGCCCGCTTTATTCTTTGCATACTGCGCACCTTCTTCAAGCTGTTCGGCAAGAGCCGTGTGGACCTCTCCTCCTACTTTATGGAATTTCAAAACAGCCTTAGGCTTGTTACCGTAATTCAAACCGCACTCTTTCAAAAGATAAGCGACCACTTTCTTATATTCGCCCTTTCCTATAAGCTCGTCTACACTGCTACCGCAATCTTTCACGGCCGCTTCAGACAAGTCGTCGAAAAAAGCGAATTTATGGATATTATCGAAGAACTTCTTCACAAAATCATTGTCAGGCACATCGGATGCCGAATCCAAAAACGCAAACAAGTCCTTGAACATACGGCTCGCAGCCCCTGATGCCGGAACGAACTTCAAGATATTGCCATCACCAGAAACATATTCATCCCACAATGACACATAACGTTTTTCCTCTTCTTCCGATAATTTCACCACGCCATTACCGACCGTAGCGGCAGAAACCAACTTCAAGTAAGGGAACCCGGTCTTGAAATAATCCAATTGTTTCTCAATTTGGGCAACTGTCATATGCCGCTTTTTAAACAATTCTAAATCTTTATCGTTAAACATAATAAATTATAGGTTTTATATTAGACACCTCAAACTTACTAAATTTTATTTAATAACTAAAGAGTTTCGGGAAAAATTATCTACATTTGTATAATATAGGATGCGGCTCGGCATAACAATGTCAAATAAGTTTGATTGTTCTGCACCCGCCTTTCCATGTATTTGAAGTAAAATTATATGTTGAAAAGATGGAAGAGAGCTATTATACCGCGGAAGAAAAGAAATTTGTCGTAGACGCATATAAAAAATTATGCGAATCTTTCAAAGACGAGACATCGGCGGAAGAATTGAAACAATTGCGTCAAATCATGACAAACGGCATAGCCAAAGGGCATGCCGCACGCGACAAATACGGCATAAATCCCACCGTAAGGCATTTAAACACCGCCTTGCTGATTACAGAAAACATCGGTGCAGACAAGAATATGGTAATAGCCGTGCTGCTATACCATCTTTGTAAAACCGAATACATAAGCCCGGAAAAAGTAAAAGAAGAATTCGGCGACGACATTTATTCACTGATATACGGACTGCTTAAAGTCTCCGAACTTTACAAAAAGCAATCCGCCTTGCAGGACGAGAATTTCAGCAAACTGATGATGGCATTCGCTGAAAACATCCGCGTCATAATCATCATGATTATCGACCGTTTGGGACTTATGCGGATGATAAACCATCATCCTAACCAAAAATTCGTATTCGATGTAGCCCGCGAAGTCCTGTACCTGTACTCTCCGCTTGCCCACAGATTAGGATTATACAAAATCAAGTCCGAGCTTGAAGACATGTCGTTAAAGTATACGAACCGCGACCTGTACACACAAATAGCCCACAAGCTAAACGAGACTAAAAAAGAACGGGACAAATATATAGCCAATATCATCGCTCCGGTAGAAAAAGCGCTGAAAGAGGCCGGGCTGAAATTCGAAATCAAAGGAAGGACAAAATCAATCTATTCCATTTGGAATAAAATGAAAAAGCAAAACGCGGATTTGAAAGACATCTATGACCTATTTGCCATCCGCGTAATAATCGACACCCCTTTGAAAAACGAGAAACAAGACTGCTGGGCAGCGTTCGCCATTGTGACAGACATGTTCCGCGCAAATCCGTCACGCACAAAAGACTGGATTACAATCCCGAAATCGAACGGATACGAATCCCTGCACACAACAGTCTATGGACCGGACAACCGATGGGTAGAAATACAAATACGCACACGGCGCATGGACGAAATTGCGGAAAAGGGTCTTGCCGCCCATTGGAAGTACAAAGGGGTAAAAAGCGAAAAGAGCCTTGACGACTGGATGGCAAATGTGCGCGACATGCTTGAGACATCGGGCAAAGACACTTCCGAGCTGATGAAAAAAATGAATCTCGACATTTACGACAAAGAAGTGTTCATATTCACTCCGAAAGGCGACCTCTACAAACTTCCGCTCGGAGCCACAATACTTGATTTCGCATTTGCAATCCACTCACAATTAGGATGCACTTGCATTGGTGGAAAGGTAAACGGCAAGAACCAGAAACTCAACTACACGCTGAAGAACGGAGATACTGTCGAAATAATGGCCTCCGCGTCACAACAGCCCAAGCAGCAATGGCTCTCGTATGTCACCACGGCAAAGGCAAGAAACAAAATCCGGCAATCGCTAAACGAAATCAACAACAAATCGGCTGAACTCGCAAAAGAAATGCTACAACGCCGGTTCAAAAACAGGAAAATCGACATAGACGAAGCCGGATTGACAAAGGTGGTCAAGAAATTAGGATACAAGGCGACTACCGATTTCTACAACGATATTATAACCGAGAAAATAGACATATCCTCGGTTATAGAAAGCTATTTGGCTCTTGAGGCAAAAGAAGAAGAGCCGAACACCAACCGCTCCGCACAGGGATATATAATGCACAATCCTCTGGAAGAAGAATCGACAAACGATTTCATCGTCATAGGAGAAGGGATCAAGGGAATAAACTATAAATTGTCGAGATGCTGCAATCCTATACTCGGCGATGAAATCATAGGATTCATAGCCAGCGACGGTGCTATAAAGATTCACAAGTCCACCTGCCCGAACGCGCGGCATCTTGCGGGAAAATATCCGTACAGAATAATCAAGGCCGTATGGTCGGGAAAAAGCGGCGGCAACCAATTTTCCGCCCCTATAGAAATAATCGGCAACGATGACATTGGCATCGTCAACAACATCACATCCATGATTTCAAAAGAAAAAAATGTCACGCTGCGCAGCATAACGGTCGATTCCCACGACGGCCTGTTCCAAGGACGGCTGGTAATCGGTGTGAACGACATTCAAGAGCTTAATAATTTATTGAAAAAGATAACTAATATAAAAGGTGTAAAACATGTACAACGTATCAACTAAACTATTCGCAATACTGCTTACGGCAGTTTCTGTAGCAGGATTAGCGTCTTGCGGTAACAGCAAGTCGGAAGAACAAATAAAAGCGGAAGCCCTCCTATCCGACGCCCAGTCGATGTTCGACAGCCGGCAATACGACAAAGCCATTGCAATAATAGATTCCCTGTCGAAAACTTATCCGGGAATGCTCGACGTACAACGTAACGCAATGCACTTAAAAACTTTGGTTACAGAAAAGAAAACCATTCTCGACAGCATATCCAACGACAGCATCATAGTGGCCAACAAACATCTCGTCGACTCTCTGTCAAAAGGATTCAAATTCATAAAGACAAAGGACATGGTGGAAGGATACTATGTGAAATCGACAATTTCAGCAAATAATCTGACAAAACGCACCGACATAGAAGCCCGCATCGACGAACGCGGGAACATATATCTCGTATCTTCACTCTATGGAAGAGACGTAAAACACACTAGACTGAAAGCATCGTGCGACGGCGCAGAGGTGGAAACAGGAAATGTAGCATTTGACAATGCCAAAAATTACCGATTCAAAGACGGTTCTACACCGGTAGAAATGGTAACTTTCGACAAAGAAGCGTGCGACACTCTATGCCAGTTCATCGCGGCAAACCGCGACAAAAAAATAACGCTCGAGTTCAACGGCAACCGCTCTTATAAGATGCCGCTTCCGGCAAACACGAAAAATGCCATCGCCGAAACATACTTGTATGCCACGCATAAAGCGGAACTGAAAAAAGCGGAAGATTTAAAGCTGTACTATGCCAAGAAACTGCAAATAACCCGCAGACAATCACGCCAGACAGCTACTAATATCAGCGGCACAAAGGAATAAGAAATATTTTGATTGCACCGCTCCGATAAAAATAATAACTTTGCGCTACATTCTTTCAATTTATCATAATGGGATTCTTTAAACTATTCTCGAAAGAGAAAAAAGAAACGCTCGACAAAGGGCTGGAAAAGACAAAAGAAGGTTTCTTCTCGAAATTGACAAGAGCCGTCGCCGGGAAATCAAAAATCGACGACGATTTTCTTGACAACCTCGAAGAAGTGTTCATAACTTCGGATGTCGGCGTGGAAACGACATTAAAAATAATCGACCGCATACAGAAACGTGTCGCGCGCGACAAATATGTCAATACCGCGGAGCTTAACGAATTATTGAAAGAAGAAATCACCGGGCTGCTTACCGAAAACGACAACGAAGAAACCGATGATTTCACAGTCCCGGACGGAAAGAAACCATACGTGATAATGGTAGTAGGCGTCAACGGTGTTGGCAAGACCACAACAATCGGCAAACTTGCATACCAGTTCAAAAAAGCCGGTAACAAAGTCGTGTTAGGAGCCGCGGACACATTCCGCGCGGCGGCCATAGAGCAGCTTCAAATCTGGGGCGACCGTGTAGGCGTTCCGGTGATAAAACAACAGATGGGTTCCGACCCCGCATCCGTAGCGTTCGACACCGTAAGTTCCGCAAAAGCGACGGGAGCCGATGTCGTGATAATCGACACCGCCGGACGCCTCCACAACAAAGTGGGGCTAATGAAAGAGCTTTCCAAGATAAAGAACGTAATGCAGAAAGTCGTTCCCGACGCGCCCAACGAAATATTATTGGTACTTGACGGCTCGACCGGACAGAACGCATTCGAACAGGCCAAACAATTCGTCGCCGCGACGGAAGTCAACGAATTGGCCATAACGAAACTCGACGGGACAGCCAAAGGCGGAGTCGTGATAGGAATAAGCGACCAATTCAAGATTCCGGTAAAATATATAGGGCTCGGCGAAGGCATAGAAGACTTGCAGATTTTCCGCAAACGCGAATTTGTCGACTCGCTTTTCAGCGATAAAAAAGATTAAGTGCTACGATTTTAAATGAAGAAAAAACGTATTGATGTCATAACGCTCGGCTGCTCGAAGAATCTTGTAGATTCGGAACGGCTGCTTAAGAGATTATGCGACTGCGGATTCGACGCGCGCCATGATTCAGAAAACATTAAAGGCGACACTGTCGTGATAAATGCCTGCGGATTTATCGGCGACGCAAAAGAAGAATCAATAAATACCATATTGGAGTACGCAAATGCCAAAACAGAAGGGCGCATAAAACGGCTCTTTGTGATGGGCTGCCTGTCGGAACGCTACCGTGAGGATTTGCTGAAAGAGATACCGGAAATCGACCGCCTGTACGGCAAATTCGACTGGGGAAATCTCATATCCGACCTCGTGAAAGAGAATCCTGCCACATTGCCCTACGACCGAATAGTGACAACTCCGTCGCATTACGCCTACCTGAAAATAGCCGAAGGATGCAACCGCTTCTGCGCTTTCTGCGCCATTCCTCTGATTACAGGACGCTACAAATCACGTCCGATAGAGGAGATTCTCGACGAAGTAAGGCTTTTAGTGTCGGAAGGTGTGAAAGAATTCAACGTCATCGCGCAAGACCTGTCATACTATGGCACCGACTTGGAAGGGAAAATGCTTCTGCCTGAACTTATCGACCGGATGGCTGAAATCAATGGAGTGGAATGGATTCGGCTGCATTATGCCTATCCGGCACAATTTCCATTCGAAGTGCTGGACGTGATGAACCGCCACGAGAATGTATGCAAATACTTGGACATAGCCCTGCAACATATCAACGACAAGGTGCTTTCTAATATGCTGCGCCATGTAGATAAGCGGCAGACACTCGACCTAATACGGACAATACGGGAAAAAGTACCCGGGATACACTTGCGCACTACTTTGATGACCGGCTTTCCGGGTGAGGATGAACAAGCGCTCGAGGAATTGAAGGACTTTGTACGCGAAGCTAAATTCGAACGTATGGGTGCATTTGCCTATTGCGAGGAAGAAGGAACATACGCCGCAAAAAACTATGAGGACGAGATTCCGCAAGAAGTCAAGGAAGCTCGCCTTGACGAACTGATGGCAATTCAGGAAAATGTGGCGTTAGAATCCAACCAGTCAAAAATAGGAAAGACTCTGAAAGTGATAATCGACAAGGAAGATGCCGCCTATTACATCGGACGCACGGAATTCGATTCTCCGGAAGTCGACCCGGAAGTGCTTATCAAAAAAGACAGACCGCTGACCATAGGAGAATTTTACCAAGCAGAAATAACCGATGCCCTTCCCTACGAATTGATAGCAGTTGTGAAATAATGCGAACCACACTCGAAGCAATCGACATAGCGCTGTCGCACCGCATTCCGTTTTACGCATACTGTATACCCGGCTATGACGGCATCGCATTCGGGGCACAGACTGACAATGGATTCACGTGCGGAGAAGGATTCAAAATCGTGCCGTTTGATATATCCTCCAACCACAGCTCAAAAATAATCTACAAGCAACTGAATGCTTCCGAGCTGCTGACGGAATGTCCAGAGAAAGGCGATTCTCTGCTCCCCGGAATATCGGAGGACAGTACATCGCGCAGCGAATATATGCAATCCATCGGATTGTGCATAGAAGAATTGCAAGCAAAAAAATTGGACAAAGTGGTACTTTCGAAAGTCATCACGAAAACACACAATATACAGTCGTGGGGCAAATTCTTCAACAAACTGTGCGACAGCTATCCCGACGCTTTCAAATTCATATTCTACAGCGAAGAAACTGGAGCGTGGGCTGGAGCGTCACCTGAAATATTGGGCAATTACGACAATTCCACATTCACGACAATGGCGCTTGCCGGAACACGCAAATACGGGACTACGGGCGATTGGGACAATAAAGACATACGCGAACAGGAATATGTAGCGCACTACATCGCTGACACAATCCGGCGCACGGGAATAGATTTCACCATGTCCGACAGATTCACAAAACAAGCCGGAGGAGTGGAGCATCTCTGCAATTTATTCTCGCTGCAATGCACCCTCCGTCAGGCACACGACTTAATCGCAAAACTGCACCCCACTCCCGCATTGGCCGGACTGCCCAAACAAAAGGCCATCGAACTGATACACAAATCAGAGCACCACGACCGTGAATACTACGGAGGCTATATAGGGCCGTTCGCACCTAACGATTTTCACTACTTCGTAAATCTCCGCAGCATGAAATTCGACAGCTACAAATGCCGAATTTTCGTGGGAGGAGGCATCGTGTCAGATTCTGTTCCAGAAAGCGAATGGCTCGAAACCGAAGCCAAATCCAAGACACTGCTCGCCCTGCTTCCCAACGACAAACAAAGCCATCGCCCGGCAACTAATCTCACGGCATAAGATTCATCCGGAAAACATTCATTCAAATAAACATACTTACCACTATTCCACAAAATTAAAAGGCCGGCATTGGCAATGCCGGCCGTAGATAGTCACGATTGTCAGCAATCAATCACACATTACTTTCGAGGTCATAGTCCGGCCATCGCCGAGAACCACTTTCACGAAATAAAGCCCTCCATATAAAGAATCAAGAGATATAGTAGCATTCTCAGCACCGGCAGAATCGCCGGCCATAACGACTTGTCCTTGCAAATTCACCACCTGCCATTGACCGATTCCGCAATTTGAAACCATAAATACATTCCTGCCGTCAAAGGTTATAATTCTATCTGACGGAACAGAACCGGCACCACTCAGCGTGCTCACAATCTCCAGATTATCCAGTTTCAACGTTGCATAAGTAGAAGTTGTAAATCCATAGAACCCAAGATGATAGTCACCGGCTTCTTCCACATTGAACGTTTCCTCAATCACATTTTCCCAATCAGTATTCAATTTAAGATTCTCGTACTTTGCGATAGTCTCCGTAAACGTAGTCACATCAGAAGCGTCGGTGCCAAGTTTCACTTCCCAGCTATGCGAATCTATTGAAGTTGAATTATCGGCATAATAGCTTATTGTATATTGCCCGGCCTCAAAATGTATAGGCGGAGAAATGAGCCAGTCACGCCCCGTATCGCTTGAGCCTCCAGTTTTCAATTGGGCAAAATTGCCATCAAGGCGCTGATACTCATATCCGTCGTCTATCGACCATCCGTAACTTGAATTCGAATGGTCATTAATGAATGTCCAAAGAGGTCCGTCACCGTCATCCTCAAATCCTGTCTTATATGGGACAGATGCCACTCCTACAATTCTAACCTCCTCCGTTGCGGCTTTCACTCCGGCTATACCGCCTGATAAAGGCTCTATTTCGTATACATATGCTCCCGGCACAGTCAATGTTTCGCTAAATTCCGTAGCACTTATCCCTGATGCGACAGCCACAGACTCATTACCCTGCCTACGGTAAACATTATACGTAATATTGTCAAAATCAGAATATCCGCCGTTAACCGTCTCCGTAGGAGCCAACCACTCGACATTCACCGTATTGCCATCTAATCTTATATTTAAATCATTAACAGATTCCAACATATCATATCCCGCAAAGACATCGACGGTAGCAGGAACTCCGGAAGCAGAGGCACTTTCTGCCGCTATCAGATAAGTATTCATTCCATCAGCCGCTGATTTATCTGAAAACGACGTGGCATCACCCGGCAGCACTGTCAACGGCTCAGACACGCCGAAACGATAAACCTTGACAGCGGTCACATTGACCGGATTGCCAGCGAAATCGGTTTCAGGCAACTCCCACGTAAGCTCCACTGTCCTATGATCAGCCCCGGAAACAGTTGCCACAAGGTTTTCCACCTTGCAAGGGAAAGCCTTATCCAAATCTTTCTTTATATACAAAGCTGTCATTTGGGCATTCGCTCCAAGCGTTCCGATACGAGTAGGCTCGCCAGTCTGAGGATTGACTGTCGTAAACCAGCCATAATCCGGATGCTGCTGCGCCCAATACAGCGTACCGTCGACATCAAAAGTCATCGACTGGAATTTGTTTGTCACAGCAAGATCGTGCGTAGTCCCGACCTGTGTCGCTTTGCCGGTAAACTTATCCAGCTTGCAAAACTGCCTGTAATCGGACATAGCATAAATATTTCCGTCCATATCCGACGCAAGAGCCACAAGCACCGCATCCACCTCCCGGCCATATCCATCAATCGCCTTAAGCTCACCTGTATCGCCCACACGCACAAGGTCTCCTGTCTCTATGTCCACGACATAAAGACTTGTCTTCACAATAGATTCAGTGGAATACTCGTCTTCAGCCAAGGCGTACATAGTATTCGTCGAATAGTCATAGGTCATGTCCACCACACGCCTGTCTCTTTTATAGGATTCAGAAAGCAGCTCGAACGACTCTGCATCATAAACGGCAAAAGAATCCGGGTACATTGCCCCAAAATCGTCAGGCTCAACAGTATAAGCATATATCTTACCGTCCAAATATTCTCCGGCTGAAAGATGATTATAGTACATATTCGTAGCCTTAAGCACCGTCACATTCGTAAAACCATCTGCTTCGAAAGACACAAATCCGAATCTCATATTCTCATCCCCCATCTGATAGCCATACAATGTCGGTACGGCTTTGGATTCAAAACAAGCCGACAACAACACAATCGCGGCTAAAACAAACTTACATAGTCTTTTTTCCATAGCAAAAACTTTCAGGCTCAATGATTGTTATGCACTATGCAACGGCAGAGCCTTTTTCCGTGGCATGGCAATAATGTCAGAATACCTATCTATTTATAAAATGCTTTATGCGGTTTGTTTAGTTTTATTCACAAAAGTAAGAGTAATTCTATAATTTCATCACCAAAAACAGTTAAATACAATTAACAACAATCATTTACCCTGACAAAAATTCACATCACACTTCATTTAACCAACACCACATAAAAAATTCTTTATACAAGGAAATAATCCTCACATTGCGTATTGCAAAAGGCAGCCCCTTAAATTTCTTCATTTTAATTCAGGGCAATATGGATTATGAAACATTAGCATCAGACAAAAAAATCAGTGCATAAATCAGGGAGAAGTCTGCAGACAGCAGCAACAGAAAGTTTCCGCCTAAAACGGAAACTTTTTTGTATTATTTCCTTTTCATAAGGAAATAATTCGTATATTCGCTTCCATAGAAAACTCCCTAATTATGAATTTGGAGCAACTTAGTTTTATCACATATTGTGTAGGCAATCTCGCTGACGCGCTGAAAATGACACCCGGTAAAGTGTACAGACTTCTACGCTCTTCGGGCGTATTGAACGATTACATCATTCCGGGATATGACATTCTGCATACATTCAGCAAAGATTACATAACCAATGATTTAATCGATTGTCTTAAAGGTAAAGGAGCATTGCAATGAAACTATATCACGCGTCATACTGCATCATCAAGAAACCGGATGTGTTACATTCACGGGACAATCTTGATTTCGGGAAAGGCTTTTACCTTACCACTCTATATGAACAAGCCAAAAAATATGCAATGCGCTTCTTATTAAGAAAACAAAAAGCTTACATAAATGAATACATATTAGATGACGACATACATAACTTCAACATCAAAATTTTCAAATCATACGATGAAGAATGGTTGGATTATGTAGGAAAGTGCCGTAAAGGTATACAAACAGGCACTTACGACATAGTTGAAGGAGGCATAGCAAACGACAAAGTGTTCAACACAATCGACCTTTATTTCTCAGGAGCAATGAGTAAAGATGACGCATTGGGAAGGTTGGCATTTGAACATCCAAACCATCAATTATGCATACTCAATCAAGATGTAATGAACAATCATCTGCATTTCATCAATGCAACAGAAATAAAATCAGGAGAAATTTAGTATGGAAGCCAATAAAACCGTTCTGCAAATGAAATATGCAAGAATTGTAAAAATTTTTGCAGACAAATTACACATGCCATACGAAGACGCTTTAGATTTTTTTTATAATTCAGACACTTACATCTTAATAAGTAAAGGAATTGCCGATATGCACTGCCGCAGTGATGAGTATCTCGCCGACGAACTACTTATGGAATGGAACAAGCGATAAAAAATTATTAATGGGTGTGCATAATTTAGCATACAGCAATAATAAAAAATCAGCCGGCATTACTTTTGATGCCGGCTGATTTTTACAAATTCCAGAAAGCCTGTTATACGTAGCCTTTGATGATACCGCGCTTGGAGTTGCGGACGAACAAAATAATCTCGTCGCGTTCCTTTGAAGCCGGAAGCTCCGCTTCGATGCGCTCCACAGCATCACTGTTATTATAGCCCGACAGATACAGATAACGGTAAATATCCTGAATGTCGCGTATCTGTTCGTTGGTGAAATTACGGCGGCGCAAACCTATCGAATTGACCCCGGCGTATGCAATCGGCTCACGGGCAGCCTTCACGTAAGGAGGCACGTCTTTATTTACCAGCGCCCCGCCTTGAAGCATCACGTGCGCGCCTATATGGCAGAACTGATGAATCAATGCCCCACCGCCTATCACGGCAAAATCGTCGATTTGCACTTCACCGGCCACCTGCGACGCATTTGATATGATAATATTATTACCTAGCAGACAATCGTGTGCCACATGTGAATAAGCCATTATCAAGCAATTGTTGCCAACAACAGTCTTTCCTTTAGCTGCCGTGCCACGGTTGACCGTCACACACTCACGCAATGTGGTGTTGTCGCCGATTATTGCAAGCGTCTCCTCACCGTTGAATTTCAAATCCTGCGGAATCGCACCGATTACCGCACCGGGGAAAATATTACAATTCTTGCCGATACGCGCGCCTTCCATAATCGTAACGTTGCTCGCGATTTTTGTCCCTTCGCCAATCTCCACATTACGATCGATAGTGACAAACGGGTCTATCACTACTCCCGGAGCAATCTTAGCGTCCGGATGTATATAAGCCAATGGTTGTTTCATACGAACATTATTTATTCTTAATAATCTGTGCCATAAATTCAGCCTCCGACACGACTTTATCACCTACAAACGCATATCCTTTCATATATGCGCATCCGCGGCGCAATTCAGTCATATAGGAAACATGGAACATCAAAGTGTCGCCCGGCACTACTTTCTGACGGAATTTCACATTGTCTATCTTCATAAAATAAGTGGAATAACGCTCCGGATCATCCACCGTATTAAGAACGAGCAATCCTGCGGTCTGAGCCATAGCCTCCACCTGCAACACGCCCGGCATTACCGGCTCGGCCGGGAAATGCCCTTGGAAAAACGGCTCATTGCCCGAAACATTCTTCACTCCTACTATATGCTTCTCCGTCATTTCAATCACCTTGTCGACCAACAAGAACGGATAACGGTGAGGCAACAGCTCACGTATACGGTTGACATCCATTATAGGAGTGGCATTCGGGTCATAGAACGGCGGTTGCACATCCTGACGCTTCAATTCGCGACGGATTTTCTTTGCAAACGTAGTATTAATCTTATGTCCCGGACAAGTGGCGATAATCCGTCCTTGTATTCTTCTGCCAATCAAAGCCATATCGCCCACCACGTCGAGCAATTTGTGGCGCGCCGGCTCATTCTTGTAAACCAACGGTGTATCGTTGATAAATCCGAACTCTGTGACTTTCTTCCTCGGCACGTTCATCATATCGGCTATGCGGTCCAATTCCGATTGGGCAACAGGAGTGTCATATATCACGATTGCATTGTCGAGATCCCCACCCTTAATAAGGTTGTGTTTTACAAGCTCCTCTATTTCGCGCACAAAAACGAATGTACGGCTTGCCGAGATTTCTTTTGCGAAATCGTCGAGCGTATCAAGAGTTGCAAACTGATTAGCCAGCACTACCGAATTGAATTCAATACGCACATCGACACAAAAATCGCTGTCGGGTATGGCACATATAGAAGCCCCTGTATTGTCGTCCTTCAAAACGGTGCGTTGACGCACGGCATACACCAAAGCTTCTTCCGACTGCTCCACGACACCCGTTTCCGCTATCTTCTCGGTAAAAATCTTAGAGCTGCCGTCCAAGATAGGCACTTCAGGACCTGTAAGCTCAACAAGGCAGTTATCGACCCCGGCTGCGAACAATGCCGCCATGGCGTGTTCTATCGTGCAAACCTTCACATCGCCGGAAGCAATCACAGTGCCCCTTTGCGTGTCAACGACATTTTCAGCTACAGCCTCCACCGGTTCGCTCCCCTCGATGTCAAGACGCTTGAACCGCCTGCCGTAATTGTCAGGAGCGGGCTTAAAAGTAGCCTCTATTTCCAATCCTGTATGCAAGCCTTTGCCTTTAACGACAAATGAATCTTTTAAAGTACACTGTTTCATAACTATATCTTTTTATTATTTTTCAACTCTTCCATTTCCTTTCTCAGCTCCTTCACGGATTCAAATACCTCGCCAAGCCGCTTCAGATATGCCGACTGGCGCATAAACAACCTCGCGTCAATAGCAGGGTAACCGATTACAGTCTTGCCGTCGCCGGGATTTGAATGCACACCGGCCTGCGCTCCGAACTTGTTGCCATCGCCTATAATAATATGTCCGGCAAACCCGACCTGCCCCCCAATCATATTATGCCTACCTATCTTGGTAGAGCCGGCAATGCCTGTCTGTGCGGCAATCACCGTGTTCTCCCCTATCTCCACATTATGCGCCACCTGAATCAGATTATCAAGTTTCACGCCACGGCGCACGACCGTAGCACCCATTGTGGCACGGTCGATTGTCGTATTAGCTCCTATCTCGACATCATCCTCAATCACCACCCTGCCTATCTGGGCAATTTTCTCATAACTGCCATCCTTAGGAGCGAAGCCGAAGCCGTCACTACCGATAACCGCTCCCGAATGGATAATGCAATTGCTTCCAATCTCGCAGCCATAATACACTTTCACACCGGCATATAGCACCGTATTATCCTTTATCACGGCATTGTCGCCGATGTAGCATTGAGGATATATCTTTACATTCCTGCCGATTTTCACACCGCTGCCTATATAAGAAAAACTGCCAAGATACACATCATCCGGCAACTCAACACCTTGGGCAACAAACACAGGGTTCTCGACACCTCTTTTCTCGGGGACAACAGTCTTGCTTATCAAATTAAGCAAATCGGCCAAAGTGGCATAAGGGTCGTCCACCTTGATAAGCGTAGCCTTTACCTCCCTTTCCGGATTAAAATCCCTCCTCACCAATACGGCAGAGGCATCAGTATCGTATATAAAATGCTCATATTTAGGATTCGCGAGAAACGTCAAAGCGCCTTGTCCCGCCTCTTCAATCTTGGCGTAAGTGCAAATTTTGGCTGACGGGTCACCGACAACGTCGCCCTTTACAATCTCCGCCAATTGGGCAGCAGTCATTTCCATTAGTTCCTTTTTTGTATTGTTTAATATGCAAAATTAATACATTTTCCATTCACTATGAAATATTCAGCCGCCCAATCGCCTTTTAAAAGAAAAGCTACTGCACATTTCAGCCCCTTTGTGCAATTTTTACCGTTTTTTGTATGCCAATACAATAGATTTGTGTATATTTGCAGCCTGCATTCACAACTATGCAGATAGTTTATCATAAACAAAAACAAGCAACATAAACTATGAAGCTATTACAAGCTAAGTTAGCCAAGTACGACGAACCACAAAAAGCCAAAGCGGCAGGAATTTACCCCTATTTCCGGGCAATATCGAGCGAACAGGACACTGAAGTAATCATCAACGGCAAAAAAGTGCTGATGTTCGGGTCGAACTGTTATACAGGACTTGTCAACCACCCGAAAATCAAAGAAGCGGCCATAGCCGCCATCAAAAAGTATGGAACAGGATGCGCCGGCTCACCTTTTCTCAACGGCACACTCGACATCCACAAGCAATTGGAAGCCCGCCTTGCCGCATTCGTAGGCAAAGAGGACGCTATGATATATTCAACCGGATTTGAGGTCAATTTGGGAGTAGTATCCTGCCTTACAGGACGTGAAGACTACATTCTATGGGACGAGCAGGACCATGCCTCGATAATCGAAGGCCGCAGACTGTCATTCTCCAATTCCCTCAAATACAAGCACAACGATATGGAATCGTTGGAAAATCAACTTAAGAAATGCGCCCCCGACAAAGTAAAGCTGATTGTCACCGACGGCGTGTTCTCGATGGAAGGGGATGTGGCAAAACTGCCTCAAATAGTGGAGCTGGCGAAAAAATACGACGCGACAGTGATGGTCGACGAAGCCCACGGCATAGGCGTGTTCGGACGGCAAGGACGCGGCACATGCGACCATTTCGGCGTATCCGACGATGTAGACCTGATAATGGGAACATTCAGCAAATCGTTCGCCTCGCTCGGAGGATTCATCGCCTGCGACAAGACAATAACCAACTACCTGCGCCACCACTCGCGCTCCTACATCTTTACGGCAAGCATAACACCGGCCTCGACAGCCGCCGTCAACGCCGCACTCGACATTATGGAAAGCGAGCCGGAACGTCAGCAGCACCTATGGGATCTCACCCACTACGCCTTGGAAGGCTTCCGCAATCTGGGATGCGAAATCGGCCATACAGAGACACCCATAATACCTCTGTTCATCCGCGACAACTATATGACATTCGCAATCACACGCGACCTCCTCGAAGAAGGCATTTTCGTCAATCCGGTTGTCTCACCGGCAGTAGCGCCGACCGACACGCTGATACGTTTCAGCCTTATGGCAACGCACACCAAAGAGCAATTGGACATAGCCCTCGAAAAGATAGGAAAAGTGTTCCGCAAATACAATCTGATAAAATAATCAATACTCGATACAAACTAAAAACGGGATGCGGCATCGATGCCGCATCCCGTTTTTTCATCTTCATATCGTTTCACTCATTAATGATTGAATCCTTAAAACCAAGGAAATAAAGTACACCGTCGATTCCTATCGTCGAAATACTCTGCCTTGCGGTCTGCTTCACCTTAGGCTTGGCATGGAAAGCGATACCCAGCCCGGCAATCGTTATCATCGGCAAATCGTTAGCCCCGTCGCCCACAGCAATCGTCTGTGCAATATCCACATTCTCCACCTGAGCAATCAGCTTCAACAGCTCCGCCTTACGATGACCGTCGACTATCTCGCCAACATACCTGCCGGTAAGTTTACCGTCGACTATCTCAAGCTCATTGGCATATACATAATCTATATTGAACTTGTGCTTCAAATAGTTGCCGAAATAAGTAAATCCGCCTGACAATATTGCAATCTTATAACCGGCGCGCTTCAGGACGCGCATCAGCCGCTCCACCCCTTCAGTAATAGGAAGGTTCTCGGCAATCTCGCGCATAACCGACTCGTCAAGCCCTTTCAACAAGGCTACACGCTCCGTGAAGCTCTCCTTGAAATCTATCTCCCCGCGCATGGCACGCTCGGTGATGGCGCGCACCTTGTCGCCCACGCCGGCTTTCTCCGCAAGCTCGTCTATGACCTCCGTCTTTATCAGCGTGGAATCCATATCGAAACATATCAGCCTACGGCAACGCCTGTACATTGTATCCTGCTGCAGAGATATGTCAAATTCCAACTCATTGGCAAGTTCCATAAACTCCGACTGCATGGCAGCATAGTCATAAGGCGTTCCACGCACAGAAAATTCTATGCAGCCCTTGGAACGGGAATCATCGTTGTCGGTAAGCGTCATCCTGCCGGTAAGACGCTGTATGGCATCGATATTAAGTCCCTGCTTAACTATTACCTGCGTAACAGCGGCAATCTGCCGCGCCGATATATGCCGCCCCAAAATGGTTATGACGTACTTGTTCTTTCCCTGCATTCCGACCCACTCCTCGTAGTCGTCAAGGCGAACCGGCGAAAAGCGGATGTTCACACCCAGCTCCGAAGCCTTGAACAACAAATCTTTCATGATGTTGCCGCTGCGGCTGCTGTCGGTCTTGAACAATATGCCAAGCGACAACGTATGGTGGATGTCGGCCTGGCCTATGTCAAGTATGTCGGCTTCATATTTTGCAAGTATCTCTGTCAAAGCCGACGACACCCCCGGACGGTCCTGCCCGGAAATGTTTATCAAGATGAGTTCTATACTGTTATTTTCCATTACCGTTCTTTTTACAGCATCAAAAATATCCTTTTATATTGCAATAAACAAAAAAGCATCGTATTTTTACAATTGTTAACTTTTGAATAAATATTCAAAAACAAGACTCAAGACAGATGTTCAAACCTTTCAAACACGCCCTGTCAACAGCAAAAGAACACTACTTTTCAACGCTTTATAAATTTACATTATCAAGAAAAGGCATTATTAAATTGCGCTAAAACGCATTAAAACCATTGCATATACAATTATTATTGCATATCTTTGCAGCCGAAATGAATATAACGGAAAGAAAAGAGTTTCTTTCCGGCCGAAAATCGGCAAAGGCTTTTCTCAGGCGGACGCCCAAGAAAGTCTTTAGTATGAACTTTAATTTTTTATAATGAGGAAAACAATTTCGTTTATTGTGATTCTTGTCGTCCTCTTGTCTTTCTCTTCCGCCTACAACGCGCAAGAAATCGACGGTAATGTGAACTCGTTCGCTCCCAATTTCACGGTAAGCGGCAACGATTCGACATTCACGCTAAGCAAAGAAAGAGGCAAATATGTGCTACTCAATTTCTGGTCGTCAGACGATGCGGAATCCCGGATAAGGAACATCGAGGCCAGCAATGCGGCAAAAAACGCGGACAAGGAAATCGTATTTGCGTCAATCAACTACGACAGAAGCGAACGCCTGTTTAACGAAATTCTAAAAGTTGACGGCATCGACAGGAATTCACAATTTTATGACAAGGACGGAACGGAATCTGAAGTGTACAAGCAATTCCGTCTTGACAAAGGATTAAACTGCTATCTGATAAACCGTGACGGGAAAATAGTGGCTGTAAATCCTGACTTAGACAAATTGACAGAACTTTTGTAAGTCAATAACAACAAAAGCCAACCGGGACAGCGGACCGATTCCGTTATCCCGGTTGCTTTTGTAATAATGCTTTTGTAATAACTGAAGTGTCCAAATAGTGAAGTCAATTGTAACGGCATTACTTCCATAAAAATACCACATAGTGTAACTTCTATTGGAGAGACAGCTTTTGAAGAATGCGAAAACCTGAAATATGTTGAGCTATCCGGCAGTGTAGGTGAAATGGCATTCAAAGAGGCTTAATATGCCTCTGCGTGAAGTGGGCTTGCCTTGGAGATAAGAGAGCCTCGTGGAGGCTCCAGAGTTGTAACACCATGCAAGCGTAGCTTTGCGGAGCGCAGCTTGGGGTGGGACAGCCCTAACCTCAACAGGGCCTCGTAGAGGCCACACAAATGTTGAGTGAGGAGTGTTGAGAGTTGAGAGTCGCTTTATCCACTCAACATTAAACTATCAACACTGAACAATGTGCGACCTCCACGAGGCCGATTACTTTGCCAGCCACCTACCCACCGCCAAGGCGGCGGGTTACGCATCAACAGCCCCACGGGGCTGGCTTCATCGGCGGCAGCGTATTACACCTCATAAACCGAATTCCAATATTTTTGACACCAATAAAAATCAATAAGTATTATCGTCACAATTCACTTAGCAATAGACAACACATAATCTTGTCAATCTACTGCTACACAGTCTAATAAAGCTAAGTAACAACAGGTGACAATCTTAAATCTTCGATTTAAATCAGACAGCCTTATTTCAGGGTGTCGAGCCACGAACGGATGGATGCTGAGGAAGCGCCGTTGAGGAGTTTGCCGTCTTGGATATTAAGTCCGGGATATGCGCTTCTCAACACTTCTACGCTGTTGGAGATTCCGCTGCCGCCGGAGGTGGCGAACGGTATGACGGTCTTGCCTTTTAAATCGTGACTTTCGATGAAAGTGTTGATAATTCGCGGTGCTTGATCCCACCAGATTGGATAACCGATGAAAATGACATCGTAAGCGGCAATATCAACCGGGTTACCGCCAAGTGAGGGACGCGATTCGGGATTGTTCATCTCCACTGAACTGCGCGAACGGTCGTCGTTCCAATTCAAGTCGGCACTTGTGTATTCCTTTTCAGGAACAATCTCATAAAGTTGTCCGCCTGTCGCGTCAGCTATTTTTTCAGCTACACTTTCCGTAGTACCTGTGGCCGAAAAATAAGCAACCAATATTTTCGCGCCGTCCATACCCTTGTTCTCCGCTTTCTGTGCGCACGCCGTCAGGGAAATACCCACAGCCACCATAATTGCCAATAAAATCCTATTCATAAATATATTAATTATCAATTCGTATTTTCACCGTTTCCGTTCTGCCATCGGCTTCCACAACCGCCACATATATACCGGGAGCAAGCCCCTTCGTAGAAACTGACCGTTCTGCCGTATCAAAAAGCAAATGTCCTGCCACATCGTAAAGGCGCAACGCATCAAATTCGCCATTTACTTGTAATAATCCATTGGCACAAACAACCGATACGCCACTATCTCCCCCGAGAGCTTCCACACCGGCCTGAAGCTCGTCATAGTTAATATCATCCAGCCAATCGGAAATCATTGAATGGCAATTTGAAGTTTGTGATGAACGTATCCATAGCGAAGGCTCTAAAAAGTTGCCGCCGGGTATCAAACGCCGGGCATCAGCCTCTACCCCACTGATACCGCTGCTCGCGCTCGACACTATCAATCCGATATTCTTGCCAGCCATCTGACTACCATAAGTGAACAGAAACGTTTGCATCGGAGCAGCCATACTGCTCCACCACAAAGGAGCAGCCACAATCACTGTACTGTATTCGTCAAGATTATCAACAGATGTCTTGATAGCCGGATAAGAAGCCGGATCATCGGGATTTTCCCTTATTGTAGAAATCAATGCGCTGCCTATGGCATAATTGTTCGCGGCATAGTCGATGCCCTCCTCCGCCGGCTCAACTTCAAGCACATCCGCATCAATCTGCGTCTGCAAATCATCGACAATAGTGCGGGTGTTGTTCGTAAAACTATAATACACAACCAAAGTTTTTGCTTTTAATGGCGCTATTGCCAATAATGACATCAGCGCCAACATCATAATTTTAATACCAATTGTTTTCATAATTATTTATTTTATTTTCAGACCCGGTATCAACGGGGCTACATCAATCAATTCCAAATCTTTCACCATCGCCAACGTGCCTTGCTTATACTTTTGGAAGTGCGGCGTTTTCAAATGGCTTTCGTAGGCTGCACGGTCGGCATAGATTTCGAGGATGGTCACTTTATGCGGAGCATTTTTCTCGGCAGTGGCATAGAGAGTCAATACGCCCGGCTCCAACCGCATCGAAGCTTCGATTTCCTCCTTCAAAAAGGCATTGTAGGCATCCAATTGAGCCGCATCGACGGTAATCTTCGACAGACGCACCAAATTGTTTCCGGCAGTATCAGGCTTGGCATATTCCTGCTTGATGATGCGCAACGCCTTAATAGCGGCAGAGAAGCCGATGTAGGGCAGGCATTGAATGACAGCGGCGGTCAATGTTTCTGGCGAGTTGCCCGCGTTGATGTTGCCGTGATAGTGCGAATGGAGCTGGCTTTCGGCTTCCAAGGTGGTCAGTACGCAATAGCCCAGCAACTCGCGTGTCTTTAGATCGAGCGCGCCGCGGCTGTATATTTCGCCGAAGAAATAGTCCGTGAGGAACTGCTCCACGTCCTTGCCCATGTCGCCGGGCAGACCTTCCATCACCGAGACGATACCGCCGGGATATTGTTTGTCCTGAATGGTTTTGCCAGTCTCGTGGCGTGTTTCTTCCGTTACCGTGCCTTGCTTTTCCAAAGGCAGGGAGACGCCACGCTCCTTGAACACCTCATTCACCGTAGCCACGGCATTCAGCATCTTAGGGAAACCGATGAACGGGGCAGTGAGATACATCACCTCGCGCAGTTCCTCCGGGGTGACACCCACATTGAGTGCCGCACCGGCATGGGCTTTCAGTTGCGGGAGCGTCTGCATCGTGGCGAGGGTGATGCAGGTAATCATTTCGCGCTGTTTCAGCGTCAATTCGCCCGTTTGGAATATTTCACCAAAGATGAACTTCTGAAGGATGCCCATCATTTCCGGGTCTGTGCCCTGCCCGGTCAAGGCTTCACCACCGAACAAGGTGCGGTAATTTTGCTTGCATACTTCGATTCTATCCATATTGTCTGTTATTTGTGCCGTCGCGGGCAGGCTTCCTGCCAGCACGAGAGCGATTGTTGCTATTATTCTTGTTTTCATTGTTGTTCATCCTTTTTATATTCTTTCCCGAAACTCGTGCATTTGCCGATAGTTTCGCCGGTACGTAGATAGGTGTAGTTCGGCATCTCAAAGAGCACGGGTTTCAGCTTGTCATAGTCGGGCTTGCCCTTTTCGTTCAGGCAATCCTCGTCCACATAGGTGTTCGTTATCTTGCAGATGAAGTTGTCAAAGGTTTCTGTCTCGTAGTTGTCCACCACCTCGCACTCCATCACCAGCTGGCTTTCGTCGATGACGGGCGTTCCGGCTTCGCCTATGTGATATACAAATACATCAGACTTGTCCGCCTTCGCTCCGCTTGCGCAACCCACATAGTCGGCTCGTTCCAGCATCGCTTCATTCACCATATTGACCGACACTTTGCCTGTCTGCTTTACTCCTTCGTTGGTGTAATGCTTCTTGAACAGGCTCAACATGATTTGGTCGTGCCCAATAATGCCCACATAGGCGACCAGCAGCCAGTTCACTTTTCCGTTCACTTCCGTACCCACGACTACTGCGGGCGTGGGGTACAATGCCAATACATTTCCTATGTTCTTTTTCATTGTTATCTTGTTTTTATGTTTATAGTCTTATCATCTTTAATTAATTCGGACAATCCTTTCAGTATCTCAACTTCGTTAGCCTCCAAGGGTACGGATGCCTCCCCGTAAAGGAAATAGCGCAAGAGCTGTTGCGGGGATACGTGGTGGCGGTCGGCGATGAAGCACACCGCCTCGTCCGCGCACAATTCTTCGGGCAATTCTGTTTTATGCATCATTGTTTCTCTCTTTATTAGCTGATACAAAATTACACCGGGGTGAGAATGAACCCTGTAACTATATATGGGTAATACATACCATTTTTACTGAAATTGCATGTCTGCGTAAATCATTGTCAGTTAAATGCTTTATCTTTGTATCGGTTTAACAGGAAACAAGATGAGCAAGATACTGAAAGTAAGGAATGTCAATGACTATGCACGCTACGTCGGATGCAAAGACCAGCATCCATTAGTCAGCGTCATCGACTATTCCGAGGTGTCGCCAATGCGCCACAGCCTGAACGATTACAGCGTATATGGTATCTTCTTCCACGACGAGGCGGAAATAGACCTTGCATACGGCTGCGGCAAATACGATTACAAGAAGGGTACGGTTATCTGCGTTGCTCCGGGACAGATAGGCGGCAAGGAGGACAACGGCGAGGAAGTGATGCTGACAGGCTGGGCTCTACTTTTCCACCCCGACCTGCTGCACGGTTTCCCATTAGAAAAACGTATCAAGGAATATTCCTTCTTCGATTACCGCATTAACGAGGCCCTCCACATGACCGACGAGGAGCACGACATTCTGGCCTCCCTGATGCGCCAAATACGCAAGGAACTCGCCGGGAAGCCTGACAAGATTCAGAACTCCATCCTCGTGGGCTACATCGAACTGGCTCTTAACTTCTGCCAACGGTTCTACAACCGTCAGTTCGTCACCCGAAAGATTGAGAACTCCGACATCCTTGTCCGTTTCGACCGTCTGCTCCGCGACTATTTCGAGGACAAACTCCAACTGAGCCTCAGTCTGCCGACCGTGCAGTATTGCGCCGACAAATTGTGCATGTCGCCCAACTATTTCGGCGATGTAATCAAAAAGACGACCGGCGACACGGCAAGCAACCGCATCCGCCAGTTCGTCATCCAGATTGCCAAGAACTGGTTGGCGACAGGGGAAACCGTCACGCAAGTGTCCGACCGCCTCGGCTTCGAATATCCACAGCACTTCAGCCGGATGTTCAAGAAACAGGAGGGTGTCACTCCGTCGGAATACTGCCAACTGTTAAGACCATAAACAGAAATCCCGCCGCAATGTCTCTGCGCAGCGGGATTTCTCAATAATGTACTGAATCGTCATCCCCGATTTCTTAACATAAAAAAAACGAGGTAAACATCTATTCAACTGTCACTTCAATTTCCCATATTCCTCATCAGTGACTGGCTCCAACCACTCATTCGAGGCATTTTCACCCGGCACCTCAAAGGCGAGATGTGCAAACCAACTATCCGCCGCCGCTCCATGCCAGTGCTTCACATTCGCCGGGATATGGATGACATCGCCCGGAAGCATCTGCACGGCAGGTTTGCCTTCCTCCTGATACCAGCCCTTACCGGCTACGCAGACCAGCATCTGTCCGCCGCCTTTCGTGGCGTGGTGAATGTGCCAGTTGTTGCGGCATCCCGGCTCGAAAGTGACATTGTTGAACGGTATCTGCTCCTTGGATATGGGAGCCAGATAGCTGTTGCCGATGAAATACTTGGCGTAAGCGGTGTTCGGTTCACCGATGGGGAATATCATTTCCCGCTGGAAAGCGGCCTTTCCGTCCGCTTCCGCTGTCTGTGTAATCTTTTCCTGTGCCATAATTCCTTGAATGTTAGTCATTGTTGCTACGAATAATAAATACAGTATCTTTTTCATGTGTCGAATATATTATTTTATAAAGTTGTTGATTCGGTTGGCAGGATTGAGTGGTGTCTGGTCAGTCAGTTCCAACGACTTGACCATGTGCAGCGTCCCCTGCTTGTACTTCTGGAAATGTGCGGAAGCGATGTGCTTTTCGTATGCCTCCCGGCTCGCGTATGTTTCAAGGATGGTTATTTGGCAGGGATTCTCTTTTTCGCCGACGGCATACATAGTCAGCACGCCCGGTTCGGTGCGCAGGGAGATTTCGCCCACCTCGGTCACGTATTCTATATATTCATCGAGGAACTGTGGATAGACTTCGATTTTCGACAGGCGCACGATGCCGTCGGCAGCCATTTCTTCCTTGGCGCACATACCCGGCTGCGTTTTCCTCTCTGCCCCGTCGCACGACAGCAATCCGAACAAGAGCAATGCGGTTAATAGATTCCGTATCATATCAATTCTGTTTTAGTTGACCATTCACTTTGCAAAGATACGGCGGCACAAGCCTAAACAAGATAGACATATCCTCTGTGTTTGTACCCATTTTACTGAAAATGCAAATGGCTTCAGAATACCGTTCAGCAGAGGTCAGAGCTTAGGGTATCTCAAGTCCGACCTGAGGTAGTCTCATGTCCGGGATGAGATAGCCTCCCCTCGAACAGGAGCAATCCTGCGGGATAAGCATCGTCCGAGACCTCCGACAGCACTAATCCTACAGGATAAGCTCTGTCCGAGCCGTCGCCAATGCAAATTCTGACGGATAAGCGGAAAACAGAGCGGGGACAGCCCTTATCCGCGCCGATTGGCATCGTCCCCGCCGGGGAAAGTGCTTATCCTGTAGGATTGATACTGTCCCCGCCGGGAATAGTGCTTCTCCGTCAGGATTCGTGCTGTCCCCGCTGGGGACGGCGGTTGTCGGGGCGGATTGGACGATTTTTTGACGTGGGCAAGAAGTCATTTAGGAGATTTAGGATTAATCTGCATAAGGCAGATATTCATTTGGAACGGGGAGATGAAAACGGCGGCATAAGGCAAGCACATCTCTGATATCATTGTCATCAAAAGCATATCCTGTATGGAAAGCGACTTGTGCCTGCGGAGTGATGCAGGATACTTTCTTCTTGCCGATATAACCCTCCCCGCTGAACGTATCCGCCGGATAAGTTTCTCCTTCAAAGACGATGCAGCCATCTGCGTCATAATTAAACAAATGCAGGTCCACTGTCCGCCTATCCGCATCTGCAAAAACGATATGATTAGGCGTGGAGTAGGCTTCGGTTCGCTCCTTGAATCCTTGTTGGTGCAAGGCATGGATGAAACGCGCCGCCTGTCTTTCCTCCACAAACAGGTCAATGTCTTGATGTTCCCGTGTTTGTTCGCCCAGCAAGGCGTCCACGCCCCATCCGCCGTCGATGAAAACATTTATCTCCAAGCTTTCAGCAAGGTTGATTAAAGCAATAGCGTCTTTTTCGGTGATCATATTCGTTATTTTAGAAGTTGTTTGCGAAGATAAAGAAAATCATGGAGCGGGGCAAGGATTATTTCCCCATTGTTTCCTTCACCCTCGCCAGCAGATTCGGAATATCCAGATGCTGCGGGCACTTCGCCAGGCATTCACCACAGGCAACGCACGAGGATGCCGGGTCGCCACGCTGTACGGGAGACATCGAGACGGTATAGTCCGCCATTGCCCTTTTTTTGTTTTTGTGCAGGATGTAGTTGTTGTACACATAGGCGAAGATGTAGCCGATTGCGACATTGTGCGGGCAGGGGATGCACTGGTAGCAGCCCGTGCAGTCGATGTGCCCCGGTGCGTGGCGGTAGGCATAGATGGCAGCTCCCAACGCCTCGCGCTCGGCAGGGGTGAGCATGTTGGGACGGGCTTTGGCGGCGTATTTCAGATTTTCCTCTACATCTTCCATACTTCCCATGCCGCTCACTGCCACGCTGACTTCGGGAATGTCCCACAGGTAGTCCAACGCCCACTCCGTGTCGGGCTTGTGGATGCCCGTGGAGGCAAGAGCTTCACGCATCACTTGCGGCAGATTGGCGAGGAATCCCGTACGGACGGGCTTCATCCCCGCCAGTCCCATGCCGTTGGCAGCGGCATACTTGGGACCGAGTACGCTCGCCTCGTATTCATAATCTAAATAATTGTGCTGGATGAGGCAGAAGTCCCATGCAGGGGTATATTCCACCACCCGCTTGAAGGGTTGCAGGCTGTCGTGGAAGGAGAAACCCATGAAGCGGATTTTGCCCTGCGCCTTCAACCGCTCCATCTTCTCGATGAGCTTGTAGGGCAACACATAGTTCTTCCACGCCCGGTGCATAATCATGTGGATGTGATAGAAGTCGATGACATCCGTACCGATAGCGCGGCGCGACTGGTCGAAGAACTTCTCGAAATCGTCCGCTGACCGCATCTCCCACCACGGCATCTTGGACGTGACATATACCCTATCGCGCCAGCCTCCGGCGAGGGCTTTGCCTACCGCCTGCTCGCTCTCGCCGCCGAGATAGACGCGCCCCGTGTCGATATAGTTCACGCCGCCTTCGATGGCACGGCGCACCATCGGCGTGGTCTGGTCGAAGTCCACGTGCCCGTTCTTCATCGGCAGGCGCAGCATCCCGAAGCCTAACGCCGACACGTTCACACCCGTGCGCCCCATCGGACGGTACTGCATCTGCGGATTGTAATTCAGAATATCCTTAGCAAGCTGTTCCCGCACCGCCTGCTTCTCGGCTTCCTGTGCAATGGCTTTCGGGGCATTCATCGCTCCTACGGCTGCGGCAAGAAGTCCGCTTTTGATAAAATTCCGTCTGTCCATATTCTTACTTTTATTTATCCAAACCTATCAACCATGCCGGATTGCGACGAACAAGCAGGTCGATGTCGCTTTGAGATACTCCGGCAGATTGTAATTTCACTATGCAATCCCTCATTCCCTCAATGGGATGCGGCATCACTGCCTGTCCTAAGTCCGTAGAAATGAAACTCCGTGTCGGGTCAATGCGGACGAACGAAACGAAATCTTCGATACTTTGCCTTTGATACTGGGGCATCTTAGTACCTTCTCCCCAAAGGCAAGGCAAGTAGCAATACTCTATGTATGCGCCAAGGTCGATGCACTGTTTGATTTGGTTGGTTGTCATCGTCCAGATGTACGAATTTGCGTGGGTAACTACCACCCGCTTCACGCCCACTTCCTGCGCCTTGCGGAGCAGGGAGAGGCTTTCTTCCGGCGAAGAATGCCCGGTGGCAAAAATAATGTCCGCCTCAGCGCATATCTCCATCACCTTGACCACTTCGGGCAAAACTTGACCGTTATCGCCTAATACAGGAATGCCTTTCTCCTTTCGTCCTTCGTATCGGTATTGGTAGGCGGCATCCAATGTCGGCATCCAGATGCAGCGGCACAATCCTCCGCTCGTCTCGACCGCCTTTTGTGCGGCAAACACATTCACCCTGTCGCCATGCACCCGGTTCATACAGAAACTGCCGAAGCACTCCGCCCCCGGCAATGCCTGACGGATGAGATACGCCCGGTCGTGGCAACTGAAATCATTGGACTTGAACATCACGGCACGGTAGCCCGCCGTCAATGCGCCCTTCATAAAGCCGTATTCATCCACCGACCGCTCACGTGAATCCGGACGGCAATGCAGATGGATGTCGCACACACCTTTCAACAGCCTATCATACCCATAATTTCCTTTTTCACTCATTCCAAACATTGTACCAGCCGCATTCACCATAGCGGAAGACAAAATCAATGCTCCTCCTGCAAAAGCTGAATTCTTGATGAAATCACGGCGACTTATATTCTTCTCCATCGTATTTGTCTTTCTTGTCGCAAATTTACACCTCACAAAACCGTATCAGGATAGCAGTATTACTGATAATTGTAACAATATCACCGAATATTACGTACAAGCATAGCCAAGGATTCTATTGTTTTTATTAAATTTGCAAATTATTAGAGACTAAATATATGGGACACAAAATCCTCTTTATTTTTGCAGTGGCAACCGCCTTGATTGCGGAAGCACAACTTAGATTGCCGGTAAGGATGATCGGCGATACAGAATACTATTACCGCCAAGTAAAGAAAAAAGAGACACTCTACGGAATATCGAAAGAATTAGGCCTGACAATCGACCAAATAATCAAATACAACCCTTCCGTAAAATCCGGACTGAAAAAAGACCAATGGCTTTATTTCCCAGTTGCCGACTTCACTAACAAAGCCACAAAAGCCGACAAGCCAAAACAATTGGTACACACCGTAGAGCCGGGAGAAACGCTTTTCGGAATATCGCGCATCTACGGCACAAGCATCGAGGAGCTGACCGCAGCAAATCCCGAATTGGCGTCAGGATTGAAAAGCGGAAGCAAAATCATCATACCGCTGAATCAAAAAACCGGAAACAAATCCACTCCTTACACCATAAAAAAAGGTGAAACGCTTTACCGCGTCTCGTTAAACCACCATGTAACGATTGAATCGCTTCTTGAAGCCAATCCCGGCATATCGCCTACAAATTTCAAAGCGGGAGAAGTGATAATGATTCCGCCTGCCGAAAAATCGGAAGTGGAGAAGAACAGCCGGCCGGAAACCGTATTCATAGCTGAAAAAGTCGAGAAAGGCGACACGTTCGAATCAGTAGCAGAAAAGTACAACACGCCGGCCGAAGATATAAAAGATGCCAACCCCGACCGCAAAAAGCTAAAGAAAGGCTCGTTCGTATATGTGCCTGTAACACAAGAGCGTGACAGCGTAACCAACGAAGAAATTGCGGCTACATACCAAAATGTCCATGAAGTTGAAAAAATCGAAGAAATCAATATGGCAGTAATGCTGCCATTCGAAAGCGAGAGCGAGACACCATCGCAAAAAGCCCGGTTATATACCGACTTCTACAAAGGCATCCTGATTGCAGCAAACAGCTATACAGACGACAACATACGAATCCATTTGAGCGTATTCGACCTGTCGGATAATAAATTCACACATATCAGCTCGTCCAATCCAGAGGAGCTACAAGATTGCGACATGATTTTCATCGGAGGCAGTGACAACGACATAGAAGAGGCAAGCCGCTTCGGAAAAGAATATGGGGTGAACATAATAAACGCTTTTGAAGTGAATGACGACAACAGTTACGACAACGAGCGTTTTTTCCAAGTGACAACACCGTCATCGTATATGTACTCCGCAGTCAACAATATGGTAGACGATAAATTCAACGGCTACCGTATGGTATTCATAAATGACAGTGCCGGGGAAGCAAAACCGCTAATCGAAAATCTGAAGACAACCAGACTGACAAAACAGACAGTCAGCATCGACGAACTGGAAGACCCTGAAATGTTCAACACGATAGTCGCCAATGACAAAAAAATATTGTTTGTACCGGAACAAAGCAGCACGACATTGCTCAACCGGATAAAAAAAGCATTCAATAATATTTCACGCGAATATCCGGAATACACATATTCGCTGCTCGGCTATCCGGAATGGTTGAACCATCCTGCTTACGAACCATTTTTCCACAAATGCGATACTTACATCTACAGCCGTTATACTTCAGCCGGCGAAGAAGAAGCAGCAAAAGAATTGAACGAAGCGTTTGAGTACTGGTATGGCAAACAGCCGCTAAACTCTATGCCGCAAATGAATATTTTCGGATATGACCTTGCAAAATATTTCATCGACACCATCCGGCAAAACGGCAACGACTTCAACCAAGAAACCGGCTGCACGGAAGGCATACAGACCTGCATCGACTTCAAGCGCGTCAGCAACTGGGGCGGATTCGTCAACACTTCCGTTTTCCTGATACACTTTTCCGATGACAATTCCGTAGAAAAGACAATCATCAAATGAGCATACACAAGATATTAGTACCCATTATTGCCGCTATATGCACTATTGCCGCATATCCGCAACAGCACTATTCCGCAAACATAGCAGTCGGCGTAAAAGGAGGCGCGACCCTGTCACAGACGATGTTCTCACCCGGCATAGAACAGGCGTTCATCACCGGGATGCTCGGCGGAGTGACATTCCGCTACATCGAAGAACAGCATTTCGGACTTATCGCGGAGGTCAATATGGAGCAACGCGGATGGAAAGAGACATTCGACGAAACGCAATATTCGTTCCAACGGAAACTGACATACCTGCAAATACCGTTGCTCGCCCACATATATTTCGGTAGCGACGTGACTAAATTCTTTTTCAACGCAGGACCGGAAATAGGATTTATGATAAGCGACAAATGTTCCGCAAATTTCAACTATCACGACCTTGCGGGCCTGCCGTCTGACTTTCCGATAGAGAACCGGAACACCGAGCAATTCACGATGGACATAAAAAACAAAATCGACTACGGCATATCCGCCGGCCTCGGCATGGAACTCGTGGCAAAAAGAAAGCACTCCATAATGCTGGAAGGCAGATTTTATTACGGACTCAACAATATTTTCAGTTCCCGCAAGCGTGACACGTTCGCCGCTTCAAACGGAATGTCGATAATGGTGACACTCGGATATATGTTCCGCATAAAATAATACCTACTTTTTAGTATCAGCCCATCTGCAAATACCAACAAATTGCGATTGCGCCCGAAACTATTCAATATTTATTTTGCAACCGAAACCGAAAGAAGATGAACAGCATTAACCGCTACAAGCCGACAGACAAAATGAGCAACATCATTTTCCGGAATTACTCATTGATTTCCGTAATGAGCAGGTTCGGACTTCCGCTCGGCTTCGGAGAAAAGACTGTAAAAGAGATTTGCAACCGGCAGAATGTGGATTGCAACACATTCCTCGCCGTAGTGAATTTTATGGAAGAAGAACAATACGGTTACGAATACGATGCCGAAACCGACAGGATTTCGCTTCCCGCACTGATGGACTACCTCAAGCAAGCCCATTCCTATTTTCTCGATTTCAATCTGCCTTCCATACGCAAACAATTGAAAGAAGCGCTGGAACTTGAACCGGAAAACAATGATGTCACACAGTCAATCCTTATGTTCTACGACAAATACGAGGCTGAAGTACACCGCCACATGGAGTATGAAAACAAATTCGTGTTCGAATACGTGGACAATCTTATTTCCGGAAAAGCAACCGGCTCATACCGCATAAAAAACTTTGCACAAAAACACAACCATATAGAACAAAACCTGACGGAGCTGAAGAACATAATCATCAAATACTATCCGCAGGAGACATGCAACAATCTGCTTAACGCCACCTTGTTCGACATATTCCATTGCGAATCGGATTTGAACCTGCATTGCAAGCTGGAAGACGAGTTGTTCACACCGGCAGTGGCAGAGTTGGAAAAAAAGATTTTTAAATGAAGGATAACGACAGCATAAAAGTGGTAATAGCCGACACATCAGCAATAATACGCGCCGGCATAACGACAGTCTTGAAAAGGCTACCGAATTTCACTTTTTCCATAAACGAAATCAGCAATTTAGACACGTTGGCTATGTTTGTCAAGCTGCATACGCCCGACATACTGCTAATCAACCCGCTAATCACATCCAACACCATAGCATCTTCCTTAAAAAAAGAATTCCCAGAAATAAAAACAGTAGCCATCCTTTCTAGTTTCATCGATACAAAGACTTTGGGCGAATTCGACGAGACAATTTCCATATTCGACGAGACAGAAACGATAAATAACAAAATGGCAAATCTTTTGGCCGACAATGAGGAAGAGAATTCCGATACCGAACAGTTGAGCCTGCGCGAGAAAGAAATAATCGCCTGCGTGGTGAAAGGAATGACCAACAAGGCCATTGCCGACAATCTGTCAATATCGATACACACTGTAATAACCCACCGCCGGAATATCACAAAAAAATTGCAAATCCATTCTTCCGCAGGACTTGCAATCTATGCCATCGTAAATAAAATCGTAGAGATTCAGGACATCAAAGACGGTCTGAACTGATTATTTATCCTTTCGCTTTATATATCCACGCATCAGGCACCACATCAAGCACCGACGAACTGTCCATCTTTTCTTTTGCCGCGCCATACGTTGCACCCGAAAAAGCATACACACGATACAAGCCTCCACCGTCGTTTATCTCCAACCCTTCCAACGGAGAACCGGCGATATAAGCCTCTGCCTGTTTCCTGCTCTTGAAAGTGGCTACGACCACATAATAAGCATCTTCTGCCACCCCGACAGGAGCTTCATTGACAACAGCCGCCTGCTTCACCACTGCGGAATCGACGCGCTCCGCCGCTTCCACCGCAGGAACGCTTACAACGGCAGAATCAGCCATGACCTTAACGGCCGACTTGAATCCCGCATAATCAGGTTGCTTGTCAACGCTTATCGGGGTCGTCAAAACAAACGACATCGCAATAAGCACGATTATAGATGCCGCAATCTTGAAGAAATTGCGGTTTATCGGCAGATAGACGAAATCGGGCTTATGCTCTACGGCATTTTCTTCCTGAGCCAACGAGTCGACAGATTTCAACCGCAAATCGTCCAATCCGAAAAAGTCGCCGGCAACTAACGCCGAGCGGTTCTCCAACGGCTCAAACGTAAGAAGATTGTCCTCTGAAAGAGTAAACCGCCCTATTCCTTCCATATAGACCTCTCCGGCCTCCTTCAGTTGGAGCTTCAAAGCCTCCACATCGCCGGAAATCACACGCACGGCCTTGTCGTACGACACTCCCGACTTGCGCATCAGCGAATTGGCCAGCAGTCCGTCGTTATGCTGCAACGCCTCGTTGAAACCCAACAGGCGGCAAGGGGCAGTCAGCAAACCGTCCTCACCGAGGGATGCCGGCACAGTATGCGAAATAAATGCACCGAAACCGGGAACAATGACACAATCATTGCTCCTTATCAGATATTCAATATGTGGCAGTATCGTCAACATCAGAACAAAGATACGCCAAATCCAGCAAATCCGCAAATCCGACCCAGATTTTTCACGCAAAAAAATTTTGACACAAAACAAACCAGTATCATCTTTGATGCAAAAGATTCTAAAAGATTCTACATTTCCAATTCATTGTTTTATAGCAAATATTGAGTAAATTTGCACCTGTTGAGGAACCATTGCATAGGCAATATTTTCCGCAACTTACATTTTAGAAAAGGTGTTATTGAAATTATCTTTTGTATTCAAACTTCGCAACTTTGATTCGGTAATGAAGATGATGTCAGTGATGCCGATGTTGGTATATACCCGCCTCTTGAAAAAGGAGGTGGCCTATATACGTATCGGTGTGGGACATTTGTTTTATTCATTACCGGGGTATTGCGAAGACCTGAATATAGGATAAACACAATAAAATCCTCACACCTTTTTTTATGCCCAATTACTAACGTTCTGCCCCGGGGATTGGCAGGCAACCAAAAACAAAGTGCCTATGGCAGAAGAGACAGACAGACCCAATGTCAGAGACTCGGATGAATTCGAAGTCCTGAGAAACCTTTATGCTTCTTACCGTTTCGAGATTGACA
>UMFR01050231.1_pt1 | contig 46582 bp, 36 predicted proteins | sample 1965041 | NCBI WGS metagenome assembly UMFR01 (sample SAMEA4836049, study PRJEB28245) | human gut metagenome | biome: gut microbiome; material: fecal sample | place: Denmark | collected 2008
AAGAGCTGCAAGTATCTCGCCATAGTATGCACGCTCAATCCTTACTTCTATCCCACACTCGCTGAGGTGGAGGCATTCGAGCAGTTTGCAGAGGCGGTGCCTGTAACAGGTCCTGTGTCTGTTACAGGATTCAATTATGATGTCATTGCTGAGAGCAAGCCTTGTGCAAAATCCACCAACGGATATCTCGATATGCAAGGATGGGTGTTCTACACCACTTCTGTTCAGGAGGGTGGAGCTATTGCCGGTGACAACCACATTGTAAAGACTGCTTCAGGCAAGGAATTCAAATTGGCGGACTATGCTCAGAACAACGCACTCGTATTGAATGAAAGCGGTGTAAGCCATGACCTTGTATTTGACAATCCGGAGAAGTGTTCAGAGCTTTATTTCCTGATGACTTCCACCGGCGGGCAGTCTGATGTTGAATTAACAGCCAATTATGATGATGGCACAGCAAGCAGCACATCTGTATTCAGTCCGGATAACTGGTACAATTATTATCCTTCAGGAGACGAGGCTGTATATGGTATAAGTAGAATACCCACTACAACTATACCAGGTTTCTTCACTGAAGATGTACCTGACAATAATTACAAATTCCGTCTTTATGAGTATACACTGCCTACAGACCGTAACAAGAAAGTGAAGTCAGTATCGTTTAAGACAGACTCTTACAGCTGGCCTACCATTCTTGCTATATCCACAACAGGATATAATGTGGCAACGGATATAACAAGCACAGTCAAGAATGTATTTGAGAAAGAGATTCAGGCTATATATACCATCAACGGTATAAAACTGAACGCTCCGCAGAAAGGCATCAACATTATAAGATACACTGACGGTACGGCGAAGAAAGTGATAATAAGATAACCGTCGGAAAACACTCTATAAAATAGTTATAGCAGGGTGGGGGCATGCTCGTATGTCCTCACCTTTTTTATTGAGTGCCACAAGGCGGTGAGGTTGGTTTCCTGTTTCCACCATGCATATTGGTGGCGTCAGCCAGTAGAGACGCAAGATTTTGCGTCTCCCATGGAGCCATGCGCAATTTATCCCAGTTATAATCAGCATGTTTTCATTGCGTTTGTTGCTTGTGAGACGCAAAATTTTGCGTCTCTACTTTTAGCATGCAGCGTAATAAAAGTGTGAATAATGTTGTGCTATTACAATGGCGTATGCCAGTAGAGACGCAAAATCTTGCGTCTCCCGAGGAGGTATGCGCAATTAATTCCTGTTATAATCAGCGTGTTGTAATAGCATTTCCAGCTTGTGAGACGCAAAATTTTGCGTCTCTACTTTATATGTCGCGCTTTTTGTATATGTATCCTTTGCGCCACCGCAGTATGAAAAATCGCATGACACTAAAGTTGTCCGACATCGCCATATGGAATATTCCGTTATGTGCATTCCGTATTAATACATGTGACAAAATAAACAATGCCAACCTCATGATACCGCTCTATTTATTCGCGAACGGCATTTCCGGTGAAAATACGCAGGTTTTGAGCATTTTGTGAAATTATTTGATATACAGCGGTTTACGTATTTGTGTATCACGGAACAGCTGATTCCGCTTTACGAAAAAGCCTTTCCAGTGTTGCGGAAAAGCCCGTTTGGGGTGATGACATGTACCGTTTTGCAGTGCGTAAAAGGCATTTTCATGACTGCGTGTCGCTATTTCCGTATATCAAAAAGCCTGTTTGGGCATTTCGGGAACAAATATTCGGTAATCTGGGATATACGAAAATATATATAGTAACCAGCATACAATGTTTCCGATTCTGTTTTGAGAAATATTTTTGTCAATATTTTTTACTTCCCGTTATGTATAAATTTTCATTTTAAAAGATATGCCGCTCTATTCTGAACATATGAATGCATCTACTTCGGAAATTATGACAGGCTAAGCTCTATGTTTATTACGAGAAGAAAACAGGGCTTATTAATTGGTGTCTATCGTATATAACGATAATAAGTCTTCTTAAATATAGAGTGATGCCGGAGCATCCGTTAATGTCGTTTCATTTCAAGAATTGGAAACGGATTCCCTGCGTCGTCAAACTCATTGCGTTTGAACACCTTGAACCCCATGTGTTCGTAGAATCTACGGGCATTAGGATTCTGTTCATTGACATTAACAAACTCTATGTCCAATTTATCAAATGCAATTCTGATGAAAACCTTGCCCAAACCTTTCCTGAAACAGTCCGGATGGAGAAATAGCATCTCAATTTTACGGTTTTGAATACCCATAAAACCGACCGGACGCTGCCGGTCTTCCATCACCCATAGGGTTTCTATTCCACGCAATGCATCTTCGGCTTGTGGTGTAAGGCAAATGATGTCGTCTTCTGTGAGAAAATGATGGCTCGCACGTACGGATGATTTCCATATATCCAATAATGTGTCTATCATCATCGGAATTCTTTTATCCTTTTCAATTTCGAGTACCACTATGCCGGATTCATTTATATATATTGTCTGAGATGATTCGTTCATTTTGTTGCTGAGTTAAGATGTTGTAATCAGAATTGCGTTATTCAGTTCGACATACTTACATATATGCCTGTCATCCATTTATTTCCATACAGCAGTGACATCTTTATACCGTTTCCCGCTTTTGCCAGACGTATACAGCTATATCTTCGACAAAAGCGGGAAACAGATTGTATGACAACACCCGGAACAGGGAGAAGTTATAATGAACTGGTTGTGTTTAACTACATGTTCTGTATATAATAACTCATGTAGCACTCAAATCATTATATCCATTTGCTATAAATCCTCAAGCTTTACTTCCTCCTCTTTAACCGGACGCAGTTCTTTTTTCTCTTTTTTATTATCTTTATGGTTATCCTTGTTATTATTACTACCGCTACTCAAATTGGTATGGTTTATATTTTCTACAGGAGTTTCACTGTTCTCTGTTACTTCAGTTGTAACCTCAGTACTGTCTGTATCCAGAGTATCGGTTTTTGCCGTGGCATAGTAACTCGGGCAATTGTACATACTGTAAGAAATGTCACTGTCTTTGGGTTTACCGAACTTTGCGTGATATTGTTTAAATGCCGGATCGGAAAGCAGGGAACTAAGGAAGTATCCGCATATAGGCAATGCCGTCCTGCTTCCTTGTCCGAGTGCGCCAGTACGGAAGTGTATGCTTCGGTATTCTCCACCTACCCAGGCTCCAACAACGAGTTTCGGGCTTACACCCATAAACCATGCGTCAGAATGATTGTTTGACGTTCCAGTCTTGCCGCCCCATTCTGTATCGTTGTATTTTCCGACATATCCCCATAGGCTTTGTGAAGTACCTCCCGGTTCTCTCAGTCCTCCGAGGAGCATCTGTTGCATAAGGAATGCGGACTTATACGGAATGACCTGTGTTTCTTCAGTAGGACATGTGTAAACTTCTTTGCCATCCTTGTCTATTATTTTCACAACAAGTACAGGTGCGACATGTTTGCCGTCGTTCGAAACAGTGCAATATGCATTGGTCAGCTCCAGAAGATTAACATCGCTTGAGCCGAGTGCAAGCGACGGTGCATCGTCAAGCGGACTTTGAATACCCATCTTGTTTGCTGTTTCAATGATTCTTTTTATGCCCATCTCCTGTCCAAGTCTGACGGCAATGGAATTGATGCTTCTTGCGAATGCGCTCTTTAACGGCATGGAGTCTCCTGTGAAATATCCATTTGCATTTGACGGAGTCCATTTCACGACATCTTTTTTCTGCTTGTCATATACCTCCATACTGAAGTACTCGTCCCTTCTTTTATCACACGGTGTGAGTCCTTGATTCATTGCCTCGGTATATACAAAAAGCTTGAACGTTGAACCGGGCTGTCTCATGGCTGTTACCTTGTCATATTTCCAAGAGTTGAAATCTATGTCTCCAACCCATGCCTTAACCGCTCCTGTCTGAGGTTCCATTGCCACAAACGAGCAGTGCATGAATCTTACCATGTAACGTATGGAGTCCATTGTGGACATTTCTTTTTCGATTACTCCTTTGTCATAGTCAAACAGTTTGACTTTATGAGGTTTGTTAAGATAGTATGTTATAGAGTCCGGATTGTTTGGAAACCTCGCAAGTAGATTCTTATATACAGGTTGTTTCTTGGCGATGTCCTCTATAAAATTAGGAATGACCTGATGTCTCTCGTCTCTCCATGGATCTTCTTTTCCCCAATGATTATTGAAGTTGCGCTGTACAATCTTCATCTGTTTCAATGCCGCCTGTTCGGCATAGCGTTGCATGCGCGTGTCTATTGTTGTGTATATCTTGAGACCATCGTTGTACAAATCATAATTATTCTCGTCACACCAGTCTCTCAAATAGTTGGCAACCGCCTCGCGGAAATATAGGGCCTGACCGTCATAGTTGCCCTCGACACTATAGTTCAGCTTGATTGGTATCTGACACAGAGAGTCATATTCCACACGCGTTATGTCACCGTGCTTCACCATGTTGTTAAGAACTATGTTACGGCGTTTCAGACTATTATCGGGATTGGCTATGGGATTATAATAGGTTGTTGCCTTCAGCATACCGACAAGCACGGCGACCTGTTCTGTCGTGATGTCTGCCGGTGTGGTGTTAAAGTATGTCTTGCATGCAGTCTTTATACCGAATGCGTTGGAGCCGAAGTCTACCGTATTGGCATACATGGTAAGAATGTCTTTCTTATCGTAAAGATATTCTATCTTTGTGGCGATGATCCATTCCTTGCTTTTCATTATAAGCATTCTTACGCCTGGTATCTTTCCCAACAACCCGGTGGAGTATTGGGTGCGTACCCTGAACATATTCTTGGCAAGTTGCTGGGTTATCGTGGAAGCTCCACGTGCATCATTCCTCAGTATGGCATCCTTGGCAGCGGCAAAAAGACCTATCACGTCAATTCCATGATGACTGTAGAAACGTTCGTCCTCGGTATCGATGAGCGCTTTCCAGAATGCCGGATTTACATCCTCATATTTTACCGGAGTTCTGTTCTCGTTAAAAAACTTGCCAATCAGAACACCGTCTGCACTGTATATTTCGGACGCCTGATTAGTGCTGGGATTCTTTATTTGAGAGAATCCTGGCGATTTTCCGAAAAGCCAGAGAAAGTTCATATCCACCATACCCAAATATATGATGAACGCAATTATGCATGACGCAAGTCCGACTGCGGTCTTTATATACCATGCTTTGTTTTTATATAAGCTTCTGTACCATTTGAAAAAAGATGTGACAGACTGTCTACACCATTGCAGAATGTTCTTAAATGTGCTCATTATTGATTATGATTTTGTGCAAATGTACAAAATTTGTTTATTCACATAGATTATTTTCTATATAATTTATGATTTCTTTAATATTGTGTGGGGCAAACCATCTGACTGTATTGTCGCGCTTGAACCATGTCTGCTGTTTCCTGCAATAGCGGCGTGTGTTGCTTTGTATTCGGCGTATCGCCTCATCCAGAGAGATATTACCGTCAAAATATTCGAACAGTTCCTTATAACCTACTGTGTTTAATGAATTGTAGTGTCTGTAAGGATAAACACGTTTTGCTTCTTCAAGAAATCCTTGACTTAACATATCTATAACCCTTGTATTGATACGGTTATAAATGTACTCACGCTCTGCTGTAAGTCCTATCTTAACAATGTTGAAAGGACGCTCTTTTCGTTGTCTCTTCAGATATGACGAATAGGTATTTCCTGTCATATGACATATCTCGAGTGCATGAATAACTCTGCGGGGATTCTTTTTATCTATAAGTTTCCAATGGTCATAGTCAAGTGTTTTCAGCTCGTCCACAAGAGCCTCAAGCCCTTCGGTTTCAAGGCGTTCTTTCATTCTTTTTCTCGTGGTGTCGTCAATTGTCGGTATGTCATCAATGCCATTGCATACAGTATCTATATACATCATACTGCCACCACTCATAAGTGCAATAGAATTCTCTTGAAACATATCATTCAAGAGAGCCATTACGTCAGCTTCAAACATTGAAGCGTTGTAATAATCTGATATATGTAGGTTTCCTACAAAAAAATGCTTTACTCTCGCCTGTTGTTCTTGGGTAGGTGCCGCAGTTCCAATGGGTATTTCTGCATACATCTGCCGTGAATCCGCATTGATTATCGGAATATTAAAGTGTTCTGCAACTTCTATTGCAACTTTTGTCTTACCAATACCTGTCGGTCCTATAATAACAATGAGAGTATTCATTTAGCGAATGATCCCACGTTTTGATGATTCTACAAAATCTATGATGTATTGTATTTCTTTCGTAATTTGTATGTTTCTTTTTATTTCCAAGATTCCTTCAGCCAGAATCCCTTTGGAATATAATAATCTGTATGCGTTATGGATAAGGTCTATCAGTTCATTGGAAAAGCCTCTTCGGCGAAGTCCGACAAGGTTTATACCGGCATATCTGATTGGCTCTTTTCCTGCTATAATATATGGCGGAATGTCTTGGCTGAAACGGCTTCCACCCTGGATCATAACATATCCGCCTATATGACAGAACTGATGGCATAATACTGCGCCGCTTATGACAGCATTGCTGTCAACGACCACTTCTCCTGCAAATTTTGTTGAATTGCCGATAATCAGATTATCACCAAGGATGCAGTCGTGGGCAACATGCACTGTTTCCATAAGCAGATTGTTGTTTCCTACCTTTGTTGTCCCTTTTGAGGCTGTGCCTCGTGATATTGTCACATTTTCCCTTATACTGTTTTTATTGCCTATCTCACAGGTTGTTGATTCCCCGCGATATTTCAGGTCTTGCGGTTTTGTGGAAATGCTTGCTCCAGGAAATATCTCATTTTCATTGCCAATACGTGCACCGTTGTGTATTGTCACACTGTTCATCAGGATATTATTGTCACCAATAACTACATCTTTTTCTATACAGCAGAAAGGTCCTATAATATTATTATCTCCAATTTGAGCTTCCGGATGAATGTATGCTAATGGACTTATCTGATTCATTTTTGATATGTTTCTTATTTGTTTTTAACTATCTGGGCTGTAAAAGTTGCTTCTGACGCAATGTGGTCTCCAACAAACACGTAGCCTTTCATTGAAGAGATGCCATGACGCAATGGGGCAAGTAAATCAACCTTGAATATTAAAGTGTCTCCCGGAACAACCTTCTGTCTGAACTTAACTTCATCTATTTTAATGAAATATGTTGACCAACGTTCCGGCTCTTCAACAGTGTTAAGTACAAGCAGTCCTCCGCACTGAGCCATTGCCTCAATCTGGAGAACACCAGGCATAACGGGTTCTTGCGGAAAATGTCCGACAAAAAACGGTTCGTTGCTTGTAACATTCTTTATACCGACAATACTTGTCGCACCCAAAGAAATGACTTTGTCGACAAGTTGCATGGGATAGCGATGAGGCAAAAGTTCACGAATGCGAATATTGTCCATTATGGGTGTCTCATTCGGATTGTATATAGGAGCCTGCACTTCATGCTTGCGTATTTCCTTACGCATCTGACGTGCAAATTTATTATTGATCGTATGTCCCGGACGTGTCGCTATAATCCTGCCTTTTATGGGTTTACCTATCAAAGCCATATCACCGATTATGTCCAACAGTTTATGGCGTGTGCATTCGTTTTCCCAAACCAATGGTTTGTGCTGGATATAGCCTAATTCTGATGCATTACGGTGCTCAACTTTAAGCATATCAGCCAATTTGTCCAATCGTTCCTGCGTGGTCTGCTGTTCATATATTACGATGGCGTTGTCCAAATCGCCTCCCTTTATGAGGTTTGCATTTAACAGGGGCTCTATGTCACGTACGAAAACAAAAGTTCTGGCTGGAGCTATCTCTGTTGCAAAGTCATTTATCTTGTCTAATGTTGCAAATTGACTGTTAATGAATTTGGAATTAAAGGAACACATTGCCGTAAGACTGAAGTCATCATCAGGCAGGATGGTGATACACGAACTTCCATCTTTGATTTCAATCTTATGTCGTATAATATACCAATCTTTTGGGGCATTGAGTTCCTCTACACCTATTTCCTGTATTTTCTGTATATACATCGCAGCACTGCCGTCAAGAATAGGAAACTCCGGACCGTTAACTTGTATAAAACAGTTGTCTATTCCCAATGCGTAAAGCGCAGCCAATCCGTGTTCGACCGTGGAGATACGTATGTTTCCTTTTCCAAGTACGGTTCCTCTTTGGGTATCTATTACGTTTTCTGCTACGGCATCTATTATTGGCATGCCCTCAAGATCAATACGTTGAATCTTGTATCCGGTGTTTTCCGGAGCGGGATTAAATGTTACCGTCAGACTCAATCCTGTATGCAGTCCTTTTCCACAAAGAGAAAAACTGCCTTTCAGTGACATTTGCTTCAACATAGTATATTTATTTTTTCTTTAATTCGTCTACTTGCTTTTGCAATTCTGCAATTTGTTTGTATAATTCCGGCAGCTTGCGGAATATTGCCTGTGACTTGAAATACTTATGTGGTTCCATCGGTGGAGTACCTATAAGTTTCTCATTTCCCTTTATGTTACCAGGCACACCGGATTGTGCTCCCAAGAAGGTCTTATCTCCGACAGTAATGTGACCTGCCAATCCTACCTGTCCTCCGAACATACACCATGAACCTACTTTTGTGCTTCCTGCAATACCAACCTGCGCTGACATAACGGTATTTTCACCTATTTCAACATTGTGTGCCACTTGGACAAGATTATCTATTTTTACACCTTTTCTTATTATAGTTTGTCCCATAGTAGACCTGTCCACACAACTGTTAGCACCGATTTCTACGTTATCTTCTATTTTAACAATTCCAATCTGTGGAATCTTGTCATATCCATCCTGATTTGGAGCGAAGCCAAAACCGTCGGCGCCAATAACACTTCCTGAATGAATCGTTACGTTATTTCCGATTTTACAATCATGATATATGGATACATTAGCATATATCAGACAGTTGTCGCCAAGACTAACATTATCTTCAATTACAGAATTGGGATATATCTGACATCCGTCTCCGATTCTGACATTATCTCCAATATAGACAAACGGACCTATATAACAGCCTTTTCCTATCAATGCTTTTGGCGATATACATGCTAAAGAATGTACTCCAGTCTTTCTTGGTTTGCTTGACTCATACAATTGCAATAACTTTGCTATACATTCATATGCATCCTTGACACGTATCAGCGTTGCTTTTACAGACCGTTCTAATTTAACGTCCTCATTTATAAGGACAACAGATGATCTTGTATCATAAAGATAATGAGTATATTTGGGATTTGAGAGAAAAGATATAGCACCCTCAGTACCTTCTTCTATTTTGGCAAATGTATGTACTGAAGCATTTATATCTCCCTCGACACGGCCTCCAACAAAGTCAGCTATCTGTTTAGCAGTAAATTCCATCTTCCTTTATTTCTTATTATATCTTGCAAATATAATAAAATTAATTTAGAATATATACATAGCTTGATAATATTCCGTAATGCGATAATAATTTGCCCTATAATATGCCATGCGCATACAGTTCCTTTTCCATTTCTTTCTGCATTTCACATGCTTTTTGTGCAGCTACAGTCGCAAAATCATTTTTATTGCTTGCATATATTATTCCTCTTGAGCTGTTAACCAGGAGTCCACAGTCTTTTATCATTCCGTAGTTACATACATCTTCCAGAGAACCGCCTTGCGCTCCGACGCCCGGGACAAGAAGAAAACTGTCAGGTACAATCTTTCTTACATCCTTAAACATCTTGCCTTGAGTGGCACCTACCACATACATCATGTTTTTAGGATTGCCCCATTTTTGTGACTTGTACAAAACCTCCTCAAACAATCTCTGTCCGTTTTTATTTTCTGTCAGTTGAAAATCGTTCGAACCTTTATTGCTCGTGAGTGCTAACAGTATAATCCATTTATCATTATAAGTAAGAAATGGAGTGACACTGTCTTCTCCCATATAAGGTGCGACAGTTATAGCATCAATATCATATTCTTCAAAAAATGTTCTGGCATACATTGCAGATGTATTTCCTATATCACCTCTTTTTGCGTCTGCGATTATAAAATGGTGCGGATAGTTTTCCTTCAAATATCTTACGGTCTTTTCAAAAGCAATCATACCTTTTACACCGAAGGCTTCATAAAAAGCTAAGTTCGGTTTGTATGCGACACAGTAAGGTGCAGTCGCATCGATGATTTCTTTATTGAACTTGAATATAGGATCCTCCTCTTCAGTGAGGTGGGGTGGTATCTTTCTTAAATCAGTATCCAAACCGACACAAAGAAAAGATTTCTTATTTTTTATCTCTATAATTAAGTCTTGTCTGTTCATAAATTTATTATAATTCGGATTCTTTCATTCTTTCTGCATTCTCAGCTACAGTAAGGGCATCTATCATTTCTTGAATGTTACCGTTCATAAACCCTTGCAAGTCATGCGTAGTGTAACCTATTCTGTGATCTGTCACACGACCTTGCGGGTAATTGTATGTGCGGATCTTTGCACTTCTGTCTCCGGTTGACACCAGCGTCTTCCGCTTATTAGCAATATCATCCATATATTTCTGATGTTCCTTATCGTATATAAATGTCCTAAGGCGGGCAAGTGCGCGTTCTTTGTTTTTAGGCTGGTCTCTTGTCTCTGTACATTCAATCAGTATCTCTTCCTCTTCTCCCGTATTCGGGTTTTTCCACATATATCGCAGTCTCACGCCAGATTCGACTTTGTTTACATTCTGACCTCCGGCACCGCTGCTTCTGAATGTATCCCATTTTATCTCGCCCTCATTAATGTTAACCTCAAATTTGTCTGCTTCCGGTAATACAGCTACAGTTGCCGCACTCGTGTGCATTCTGCCTTGAGTCTCAGTTTCAGGAACACGCTGAACCCGATGCACTCCGGATTCATATTTCATTATTCCATATACATTTTCACCGCTTACGGCAAAATCTATTTCCTTAAATCCTCCTACAGCCCCTTCACTGACACTAATGATAGATAGATTCCATTTCTTAGAATCGCAGAACTTCTTATACATGTTAAATAGATCTCCTGCGAACAAGGCTGCCTCGTCCCCGCCTGTGCCGGCTCTTATTTCCATTTGTATGTTTTTCCCATCCTCAGGGTCTTTGGGAACAAGAGCCTGTTTTATTTCATTCTCAATTTGGGGCAACAGATTCTCATTAATACTCAGCTCTTCTCGTGCCAGCTCTTTAATTTCCGCATCTGACTCATTTGCCAACAGGTCTTTTGCCTCTTTTATTGAATTCATGCAAGACAAATACCTTTTCCGGGCGTCCATAATGTCCCCCAACTCCTTATATTCCTTCGTCAATTTGATAAACCTGTCCTGATTTGCTATTACATTAGGATCGGTTATCAAAGTGGATATTTCTTCGTAGCGGCTTTCCAAGCCATTCAATTTATCCAGGATGTTGTTACGGTCAGCCATTTGTCAATAATTAATAATTGAAGACACCAAATTCTGATTCTATAGTAAGACCTTTAGGACCTTCTTCGACACGGCCAACAATCTGCGCGTCGATATTAAATTTCCGGCTTATCTCGATTATTCTGTCGGCATGTTTGTTATCCACATAAATCTCCATCCGATGTCCCATGTTGAATACCTTATACATTTCCTTCCAGTCCGTCTCACTTTCTTCACGTATAATTCTGAATAATGGAGGTACAGGAAACATATTGTCTTTTATAACATGACAATTGTCATTAACAAAATGCAATATTTTTGTCTGTGCTCCGCCAGTACAATGTATCATTCCGTGAATCTCATGCCGTAAGTCATCAAGTATGCTTTTTATCACAGGAGCGTATGTTCTGGTCGGTGAAAGGACAAGCTGTCCCGCATCAAGTCCAAGCTTACCTATCTCATCGGTAAGTTTATAATGTCCGCTGTAAACAAGTTCGTCAGGAACATTATGGTCGTAACTCTCGGGAAACTTTTCTGCGAGATATTTTGCAAACACATCATGCCGAGCGCTTGTCAGACCGTTGCTTCCCATACCTCCGTTATATTTGTTCTCATATGTAGCCTGTCCGAATGACGCCAGACCTACAATCACATCACCCGGACGTATGTTGGCATTATTGATAACGTCAGAACGTTTCATTCTACATGTAACGGTGGAGTCGACAATAATTGTCCGAACCAGATCCCCGACATCCGCAGTCTCACCTCCAGTCGCATATATACCGACCCCCATATTCCTCATTTCGGACAGCAGTTCGTCAGTTCCATTAATTATCGCAGATATGACTTCCCCCGGTATAAGCATCTTATTGCGTCCGATTGTACTTGAAACAAGAATATTGTCCGTGGCTCCCACGCACAAGAGGTCATCCGTATTCATGACTACAGCATCCTGAGCAATGCCTTTCCATACACTAATATCACCGGTCTCCTTCCAATACATGTATGCAAGTGATGACTTCGTACCGGCTCCGTCTGCGTGCATGATGTTACAATAATCATCATCCCCACCAAGTATGTCTGGCAATATCTTGCAGAATGCTTGCGGATATAATCCCTTGTCTATATTCTTGATGGCATTATGCACATCCTCTTTGGCGGCACTCACGCCACGCATCATATATCTGTTAGAATTGTCCATAGTCGTTTTATGTATTATTCTTTTCCGTTCCAGAATTCCCAACTTGCAAAAGCCTGCAGCAAAAGCATTTCCACACCGTTTTTTGTTGTTGCTCCGTGTTCGGCACCCTTTCTCATAAAAAGAGTCTCATCAGGATTATATATCAAATCATATAATATGGTGTTACTGTCCATTGCCTCATAAGGAATTTTGGGGCAACTGTTTACATTCGGGTACATACCCAGAGGCGTACAATTGACAATAACGTTATATTCCCTCATTATATCAGGAGTTACCGCATCATATGATATCGCCCCTTTCTTTTCATTGCTGCGGCTCACAAACAACGTTTTCAAACCAAGTGACCTTAATCCAAAATCTATTGCCTTTGATGCTCCGCCTGTTCCGAGTATAAGAGCCTTTTTGTGTATACATTCCAGCATCGGCTCGATGCTTCTTGTAAATCCGATGACATCACTGTTGAATCCCTTCAGATGGGTCTTACCGCCTTTATGAGTTACACGAATTACGTTTACCGCACCGATTTCCCGTGCTTCTTCACTCATATCGTCCAAATACGAAATAACCTTCTCCTTATATGGTATAGTTACATTCAGACCTTTCAGCTCAGAATTTGACGCCAGTATCTCCGGCAGAGTCTCTATCGTCGGGATTTCAAAATTGACATATTCCGCATCAATATTCTCACTCTTGAATTTTTCATTGAAATAGCTGATTGAGAACGAGTGTCCCAGGGGGAAACCTATAAGTCCGTATTTGTCCATAAGCTATACGTTTTATTTCGTTGCAAAGTATGTGGTGCAGATACCGAATGTATGACGTTTGAAACAGGCATCGGAAAAACCGGCATTTTTAAGGATGCTTACCATCTTCTCACCTTGCGGAAAAGCCTCGATTGTAGCTGTGAGATATGAATAAGCCACATTGTCGTGCGATATCAATTTCCCGTATAATGGGAGAATCGTATGTGAGTATATCTTAAAAAGCTCCTTGATTGGATGATGCACAGGAGCTGTAAGCTCAACAATACTGAGATGTCCGCCAGGTTTCAAAACACGATACATTTCATTTATACCGCGGTCAAGATCTGCAAAGTTTCTTATTCCGAAAGCTGCAGTCACAGCATCAAACGCGTTATCCTCAAATGAAAGATTCATACAGTCTTCCTTCTTGAATGCAATGACACTGTCCAACCCCAGTTTCTTAACTTTCTCATTTCCTATTTTCAGCATCCCTATACTTATGTCTGCGCCGATAATCAGGTCCGGCGCAAGCATTCTTGCCGCCTCTATGGCAAAGTCACCGGTTCCTGTCGCGATATCCAGAATCGTTCGCGGATTATATCTCCTCAAGGAATTTATGGCGGCTTTTCTCCATATCTTATCTATATTCCAAGACAGTCTGTGATTCAGTTTATCGTATGAATGGGCGATGTTATTGAACATGCGAGCCACCTGTTCACCTTTGTCACTGTCCGGATCGTAAGGCTTTATTTCCTCTTGTTTATATGTCATTATGTATATGAAATGCTGTCAACTTCATCAGGCACTATCATGCTTATCTGGCTGCAGCCAGATAAGCATTGACGTTTTTCTCTATTCTTGCTGAAATATCGTCAGCATCCTGTGCCTTTACAAACTTTTCACCGGTGATATGCTCGTAAAGTTCGATATATCTCTCGCTCACACTGTTTGCATATTCGTCCGTTATTTCCGGCATTGTCTGTCCGGGCTCATTCATAAAGTCATGTTCGATAAGCCACTGTCTGACAAACTCCTTGGACAGCTGTTTTTGCGGCAGGTTGTTTGCGAGCTTCTCCTCATAACCGTCAGCATAGAAATAGCGGCTGCTGTCGGGTGTGTGTATTTCGTCTATGAGATATACCTTACCGTCGCGCTTTCCAAACTCATATTTCGTATCGACGAGTATAAGACCATGCTTCTGTGCTATTTCCTGTCCGCGTCTGAACAGTTGTCTTGTGTATGTTTCCATTACCTCATAATCTTCCGCGCTGACAATACCTTGTCTTATTATCTCCTCTTTGGAAATGTCCAGATCATGTCCCTCATCGGCTTTTGTCGTCGGAGTTATAATAGGCTCCGGAAATCTCTCGTTCTCTTTCATGTTCTCCGGCAGTTTCACCCCACACAGTTCGCGACAACCGTTCTTGTAAGCTCTCCATGCTGAGCCCGTGAGTATAGAGCGGATAATCATCTCAACCCTGAAACCTTCGCATTTCAGACCGACTGTCACCATGGGGTCGGGTGTGGCAAGTTTCCAGTTGGGGCAGATATCAGCGGTCGCATCCAGAAATTTGGATGCTATTTGATTCAGCACCTGACCTTTGTAAGGAATACCCTTAGGCAGAATGACGTCGAATGCCGAGATTCTGTCTGTGGCAATCATTACGAGGATGTCGTCGTTTATATCATACACATCACGTACTTTGCCGTGGTACACACTCTTCTGTCCATCAAAATGGAAGTCGGTCGCTGTTAATGCTTTCATATTTTATATGTTTTAATTGTTCTGTTTCCCTTCTGTCATATGATGTCCTTTATCATATGCATCATAGGCACTCACTATCTTAGTGACCAGTTTATGCCTTACGATATCTTTTCCTGACAGATTCACGAACGAGATGTCATCAATGTCTTTCAATATATCCATGGCATCGACAAGACCGCTTTTCTGTCCTCTTGGCAAGTCAATTTGTGTGACGTCACCTGTTATTATCATTTTTGTATTCCATCCCATGCGGGTGAGAAACATCCTGATCTGCGCCGGAGTAGTGTTTTGAGCCTCATCCAGAATAACCACAGCGTCGTTAAGAGTCCTTCCTCTCATGAACGCCAGCGGTGCTATCTGTATGATGTTCTTCTCCATCATATCCTGTAGCTTCACCTGTGGAATCATATCCCCGAGCGCGTCATATAAAGGTTGCAGGTATGGATCTATTTTCTCCTTCATGTCTCCCGGAAGAAACCCCAGCTTCTCTCCGGCTTCCACAGCGGGACGGCTCAGTATGATTCTTTTTATGCTCTTTTCTTTTAAAGACTTGACCGCAAGTGCTATACTCAGATAAGTCTTGCCTGTTCCGGCAGGTCCCACGGCGAAAATCATATCCTTTTTCTCGTATTCGTCTATCAGTCTTTGCTGGTTGGCGCTACGGCTTTTTATCGGTTTCCCGGATATGTTGTATACAAGCACATCTTTTATTGCCTCGCCTTTGGTCTGTCTGCCTTTTATGATGTCTAAAATATCTTCTTCACTGATAGAGTTAAACTTGAGGACATGCTTGCGCATCAGCTCTATCTTATCTTGGAAAACGGTGATGTCATTATCATCTCCGAGCACTCTCACAACATTGTCTCTTGCCACTATCCTGAGCTTCGGAAACAGCGACCTTATCATTTGCAGATGACTGTTTCCTATACCGTAAAATGCGACAGGATCAATGTCTTCCAATATAATATGTTTCTCTATCAAGTTTTTTCGTTATTGTTTCGGTTGCAAAGTTAGCTCAAATAGTATAAAAAACAAAATAAAAATGTATTTAAATTTACAGCACCGGCATTAACCGAAATACATCCTGACATACTGCATCCTCTCTTGTGAACACGCATTATACGGCACTGCCTGAATGATAAAAGCCCCATTTCCATGACATGGCATGCCGCCTTGCCCTTCCGTAGAGATGTTATGCGCGTAGGACATGTCTGTTTTTTATTACGCACTTATTGTAATTCTAAAAAAAATATTACTTTTGCAGCAATTTACAACATATGATGAAGATTACCAAAAAGGCATATTTGCAGACATTCGGACTTATCGTGATATTTCTTGCGTTTGTCCGCTGTCTGTTCCCGTCAATAGCGGAGCCGCTTGAAGGCAGTAATATGAAAACGCCGGATGTCCGTAATGAACAGGACTCTCTTTATAAAACGCATGACTCCGGAACGGTTGTGAAGGAGGAATATGCGGGAAAATCGCGCTTTTTCAATCCGGACGGCACGCCTGTTAAAAATCCGATATACAGCGTTCCGCATTTCGGCAACACGTTTCCTGACCAGAATGACGTACAGCTGATTTCTGCAAAGAAACACGGTGTTGCAGCTGTGGAAGACCGTGCCGATGCCGAAAGACGCAAGTCTGAGCTGGTATATGTCGGCAGTAATCCATATTTTCACGTTGACAAACTGTATAGCAGCATACCGTATCTTGTGCCGAAAGCATCGGTGTTGTTACAGGATATAGGACGTAATTTCTTTGACAGCCTGCAGATAAAAGGCATACCGCTTCACAAAATAATTGTTACAAGTGTATTGCGCAGCAAAGAGGACGTCAGGAAACTGCGCGACCACAACAGCAATGCCACAGAGAACAGCTGCCATCTTTACGGTACGACTTTCGACATATGCTACAACCGGTATAAAACGGTTGAGGATCCTGACGGACCCAAACGGCGCGTTGTGAGAAACGACACGTTGAAATGGGTGTTGAGTGAGGTTCTTGACGACCTGCGCCGCGAAAAGAGATGTCTTGTAAAATACGAGGTGAAGCAGGGATGTTTTCACATTACCGTGAACTGAGCATGCCGCAGTGCCCGACCTGATGGATATATAATCTGTACGCGGTATGCATATTTTCCATCAGTCACTGTATGGAGTCATATTAAGTTTATGCGCGGTCAACCATGTCTGTATACAACAGGCAATGATGTCGTACTTATGAATGCACATGTGTCTCTCGTATATGGAGTATGAGCATAAAGCGAAATTCTATATACAAATATTAACTTAACCCCTTGAGAAAATTAACACAACATTTTCCCGCATTCCATATTATAGAAATTGAGAAACGGCTTATGAAATACGTGTCTTGTGCCTGTTGTTTAGAAAAAATCATAACTGTTTGATGCGAAAAAGCCCGTTCCGGACGCGCAGATGCACTGTTTCATGTCTTGAAACAGGCTCTTCCGCATGCCGGTAGAGCCTGTTCTGTCATGCCAGAGAGCCTCTTTCATGACATCGCGACGAATCCGATATTTTCCGTAAATACATAAGCCGCATATTGTCAGACACTTACAATATACATGATTTTAAGCTGTATTCGCAGGAATATTTGCAATCTCGCAAAGAATCAGAGTTTTCTGTACAATATGAAGTGATTATTTCTGTTTATAATTGAATATACGCAAGTATCGGAAGAATGCAAATCACAAATGTCAGGACACGTTTTTATTTTTTATATTCATATTCATCCTTTGCCCATATTATATGGCCGTCAAGATTGTAATAATGGTCTCTCATCATCCATTGCCGGCGTGTCCCGTTTTTATCTTTTACCCTTTTTATGCGCGAAAGCTTCTTTATAATGAAGCATCCCTTGCGTTTGATTATCTTTATGCCTTCGTCTATCTTTTTGCTTTCATCACCGTCCGGGCTTATCCTCCACAGTTCGTGGCTGTTCTCAGGAGCGGTCTGGGAGAACGGGCTTCTCTCTATGCAGATATAGATATATTTCCCTTTTGGAGCCAGGTAAGTGGCATATATTGACGAGTAAGCGAACGGAGTGAAGTTCACATCTGTATTTTTGTTGGTCAGCACGTCATATTTATATAAACGGTTATGCATTGTATAAAAAAGACAGTGGTATCTGTTGTCCGTATATTTTGCCACAATCTCGCATCCGTCCGGCAGGCTTTCAGCTGCAGCCCTGACCCTGTTTGCGACCGGATTCTGTGCTGACAGGGTCAATGTATTTATGAATGATAAGGTGGCGAAAACCGCAGTTTTTATATATATGTTCATTTCTGTTTATATGAAATTTGTCATATCGCCGTGTACGTCTGTCTGATTCTTCATTACGACGGGCAGTCGTCGTCAGGCTCCGAACAAGGTCCCGATCTGGAATACCGCGGCGGAAGTTATCCATGCGAGTGCAGTCGTGTATGCCATGGCAAACAGCGTCCACTTCCATGATCCGGTTTCTCCCTTTATGGCAGCTATTGTAGCTATACACGGAAAGTAGAGTAGTATGAAGACCAGAAAACTTATGGCGGTAAGAGGCGTTATGTTGTCGGCTGTCATCTGTTGTCTGAGATGTCCGTATTCCGACCCGTGTGTATCTTCACCGGCACTGCCGTCCGCCTCAGACGAGTAGAGGATGCTGATGGTTGAAGCCACAATTTCTTTCGCTCCAACTCCGGACAATATTGCCACATCAAGCTTCCAGTCAAACCCCTGTGGTCTGAATACAGGTTCTACAAATTTGCCTATCTGTCCGATATAGCTGTTCTCAACCTGCTGCTGTCTGTTCAGCCTGTCGTCGTGCGGGAAATAGCTTAGTGCCCATACGATTATGCTTGCCACAAGTATGATGCCTCCCATCTTCTTGAGATACTGTTTGCCTTTTTCCCACGTGTGCCTTGCTATAGCCTTGCTTGTCGGGAAACGGTATGGCGGAAGTTCCATCACAAAAGGAGTGTCTTCGTCTTTAATAAGAAAACGGCTGAACAGACGGCTCATTAAGATAGCCATTACAATGCCGGTGACATACAGTGCCATCATGACGGCAGACTGATATGCCTTTGGAAACATTATGCCCGTTATCATTATGTAGATTGGAAGTCTGGCGGAGCAGCTCATCAACGGAATTATGAGCATGGTGATGATGCGGCTGCGCCGGCTCTCTATGGTGCGTGTCGCCATGATGGCAGGGACGTTACATCCGAATCCCATGATGAGCGGAATGAACGACTTGCCGTGCAGACCTATTTTATGCATCAGCTTGTCCATTATGAATGCGGCACGCGCCATATATCCGCAGTCTTCCATATAGGATATGAAAAGATACAGGATTAGGATTTGAGGAAGAAACACAATCACTGCTCCCACGCCTCCTATGATACCGTCGCTTATAAGATCCTTCAGAGGACCGTCAGGCATATATGTCTTTACTGTATCGCCTAACCATGCCACGCCTGCCTCAATCCAGTCCATCGGATATTGCCCGAGTGAGAAAGTCGCCTCAAACATTACCCATAAAAACATGATGAATATTGGAAATCCCACATAACGGTTTGTTATCACATTGTCGATGATGTGGGTTGTCTGATAAGTGTCTTTCTTGTTACCGGTCTCATAACCCGATTCATGAAGTGCCCCGTGAATGAAACCGTATTTAGCGTTCATTATGGCAGTTTCGCAGTCTTCCTTTGTGTAATACTTCACATTCTCCACCGCACGGTCTCTCACTTTAAGTATTGCTTCTTTGTTATGATAAGAATCAAGCTGTTTTTCCGCCTCTTTGTCGTTTTCAAGCAATTTTATAGCCAGATATCTTGTGGAGTAGAGGTGTCTCGGATTTCCCGGTTTTTTCAGTTCTTTCTGAATGTCAGCTATCCCTTCTTCTATGTATCTGCCATGGTTTATATGTATGTGGCGGAAAACGTTGTTGCGCGGCTTTATGCCGCTGGCGAAATCCTCCTCGTGGTCGTTGCAGTCCTCTTTGTCGTATTTAAGATGCCATTGCCTTATCTCGTCAGCCACCTCAGGATTGAGATTTCCTTTATTGTCAAGAAAATCCAATCCCTCATACATATTTATAATAATGTGAAACAGCAGCTCAACCCCACGTCCGGAAGTGAACGTGGTAGGTATCATCGGGACACCGAAAAGCGTTCCGAGCTTGTTGCTGTCAATGATGTCACCACGTTTCTCAGCCTCGTCATACATGTTTAACGCGCAGACCATACGCAAATGCATGTCTATCAGCTGCGTCGTAAGATACAGGTTGCGCTCCAGATTACTGGTGTCTATCACATTAATCACAACATCAGGGGTTTTCTCGATGAGTTGTCTGCGGACATACAGCTCTTCAGGAGAATACGCCGACAACGAATATGTGCCGGGCAAATCTATGATGTTGAACTCATATCCTTCAAATGTGGCACGCCCCTCCTTGGCATCTACGGTAACGCCTGAATAGTTGCCTACTTTTTCATGGGAACCGGATGCGAAATTAAACAAGGATGTCTTGCCGCAATTGGGGTTGCCTATAAGTGCTACGTTTATGGTGCGTCTTTTCTTCAGTGCCGCATCGTGCAATTGCTTATCGCTCAATATGGACGAATCATCCTCATATTTGTCGGTTATATCTATATCTTGTGATTCAGGATATTCATCTACCCATTGTCTGGCTTCTTCTACGGATATAACTTCTATCATGCTTGCCTCTGAGCGCCGTAGTGAAATCTCATAACCCATAACCTTGTATTTCACCGGATCCTGAAGCGGGGCGTTCTGTAGTACATCCACAATCTTTCCCTTTATAAAACCCATTTCAACAATGCGTTTGCGGAAACCACCGTGTCCGATTACTTTTACAATGACACCACGTTCTCCGGTTTTCAATTCTGAAAGTCTCATATAATGCGGTTATTCTGTTCGTGACACAAAATTACTTATAATATTCGAGTTGGGGAAACATTCGTTGCCGGATTATTACAGATTACCCACAAATTGTTACCGTAATTCCTGTGAAAACATATTAATACTAATAAATTGGTATTGTTGTGTGATGTACTTTTTGTATGTTTGCATATCCAAAAATCAGATTGCAGAGAAATGAATGTCTCGTCTAAAATATTTGCCATAGGCATTTTTACAGCAGTAACAGTGACGGATGTGTCCGCCCAGATTAGTGTGACAGTCAATAAACAGATGTCCTTCGGTAAAAATGTTCCGGCTGGAAACTACAGCGGAATAACCGGTATTGGGAATGGTTTGTATGCGGTTGTCAGTGACAAATCGGAACACGACGGATATTTTGTCTTCAATATAGACATTGATTCCATAAGCGGTGAAATCATTAACGTGAGAAACAAAGGCTTTGTGGCATCTGATGTTCCGAACCGCGATGCGGAAGGCATCACATATATCCCGGAACGCAACACTGTTCTCATTGTTGGAGAACGAGACAGCAGAATCATGGAATATGACTCTGTAGGAACGTTTACCGGGCGTGAACTGTATCTTGCAAAAGCATCCGAAAACTTCGGATACGAATCATTGTCATATAATGAAAACACGGGGTTGTTATGGACCTGCACGGAAAATGTCTATCCTGACGCCAAAGCACTGATGACAAGCGACACTGCGGCTGTAGTCAGACTTCAGTCCTTTAACGTTGACTTGCATCCTGTTTCCACGTATTCATATAGAATGGACAAACCTCAGGCGGACAGTGCCGGAAAGCATTATGCCCACGGCATTAGTGAGCTTCTCGCTCTTGATGACGGCTCGCTTGTGGTTCTTGAGCGTGAGTTCCGTGTTCCGGAAAGTATTCTTGGCGCTTATGTCGTGTGCAAACTATATCTGGTCAGACCACAATCATCAGTGTCAACAGAATACATCTCTGAATCACCGGAAACAGAACTGCCTAAGGAACTGTTGTGTGAATGGAAAACCAGACTCGCTCTTTTCAATTACTCATTGGCAAATTATGAAGGAATGTGCCTTGGTCCGAAATTGGCGGACGGATCACAGACAGTCGTAATGGTTTCTGACTCGCAAAACAGAGAGGGTGGGGTCTTGCGCGACTGGTTCCGCACCATCATTATCCGGAACACGGAGGGCATCCGAATCACAAATTTCAAGACAGATTGATATCGCTAAGTTTTTCAGCTTACGAGATTTCAAAGAAAACATTTCACATGTATACGGGTCTGGAATGATGGCTTTAACACGAACATAAAACAATATTAAAAATACTGTTTTATTGCAAAATGAAATTTATTCAGCTAAAAAAGTGGTAATTTGTTTGCTAATATGAATAATATGATTATCTTTGCAACCGAACAAACAAAAAACGGCAATGACAGTATCTCAGAACATCCTACATGCTATTATTATTCAGCTAATTAATATGGTTGAAGAGGGTAAGTTGTAGGATGCGGCTGAAAAATATGCATATAAAAAATATAAACAGACCTTTCTCACTTACCAATGGTGTGAAAGGTCTTTGTTTTATATGACAGAGAGACAGTATAAATTCGCATAAATTAAGACATATGACAGACAGATTATTCATTTTTGATACCACACTTCGTGATGGCGAACAGGTACCTGGATGCCAGTTGAATACTGTAGAGAAAATACAAGTTGCCAAGCAACTTGAGCAGTTGGGGGTTGACGTTATTGAAGCAGGCTTTCCTATTTCGAGTCCGGGCGATTTCAATTCTGTTATTGAGATATCCAAAGCTGTGACATGGCCTGTAATCTGTGCTTTGACAAGAGCCGTAGAAAAGGACATTGATGTTGCGGCAGAATCGTTGAAATATGCAAAACATAAAAGAATACACACGGGAATAGGAACGTCTGATTCTCATATTAAGTATAAATTCCAATCCAATAGGGAAGAAATACTGGAACGTGCCATAGCTGCCGTCAAGTATGCGAAACGCTACGTAGATGACGTCGAATTTTATGCAGAAGATGCAGGACGCACAGACAATGAATATCTTGCAAGGGTCGTCGAGGCTGTCATAAAGGCTGGAGCGACTGTAGTCAACATACCTGACACGACCGGTTATTGCCTTCCGGACGAATACGGTAATAAGATAAGGTATCTGATGGAACACGTTGACGGCATTGATAAAGCCATCATTTCGACACATTGCCACAATGACCTTGGACTGGCTACGGCAAACACACTCAGTGGAGTGCTGAACGGTGCACGACAGGTTGAAGTCACGATAAACGGAATAGGAGAAAGAGCCGGAAACACATCATTGGAAGAGATTTCCATGATCCTGAAATGTCATAAGCTCGACATAGAGACAAATATAAACACTACAAAAATATATCCTACAAGCCGTATGGTGTCAAGTCTGATGAACATGCCGGTTCAACCGAACAAGGCTATTGTCGGCAGAAATGCTTTTGCGCATTCGAGCGGAATACATCAGGACGGTGTACTGAAAAATGTGTCAACATACGAAATAATGAACCCCAAGGATGTGGGACTTGACGACAACTCAATTGTATTGACAGCCCGTTCCGGAAGAGCAGCACTGAGATACAGATTAAGTGTTCTTGGCGTGGAAGTGGATGATGAAGAGAAGGTGGACAAGATATATCAGAAGTTCCTTAAACTGGCAGACCAGAAGAAGGAAGTGAATGATGACGACATACTGATGCTTGCAGGAGCGGATATTGCTGAGACCCGTGCTGTGAAGCTCGATTTCCTTCAGGTTACAACAGGAATGGGAGTAAGGAGCGTCGCAAGCATAGGACTTGACATTTCCGGACAGAAATTTGAAGAGGCATCAACGGGCAACGGACCTGTAGACGCGGCAATATGCGCATTGAAAAAGATTATACAGAAACATATGACTTTAAAGGAATTCACCATTCAGGCTATAAGTAAAGGGTCTGATGACGTGGGAAAGGTTCATATGCAGGTTGAATATGACGGACATATTTATTATGGTTTCGGGGCTAACACCGATATTGTTACTGCATCTGTAGAGGCTTATATCGACTGTATTAACAAATTTAAAAGATAAGACATGAATACTTTGTTTGATAAGATTTGGGACAGACATGTCGTCCAGTTACTTGAAGACGGCACTACACAACTATATATAGACAGGCTCTATTGTCATGAGGTTACCAGTCCACAGGCTTTTGAAGGATTGAGAGAACGTGGTCTGAAGTGTTTCAGACCTAAGCAGATATTCTGCATGCCTGACCATAATACGCCTACGCATGATCAGGATAAGGAAATCGAAGACCCTGTATCAAGAAAGCAGGTAGACACATTGGCAAATAATGCCAGAGACTTCGGATTGACTCATTTTGGAATGATGTCCGAGGATAATGGTATAATACATGTTGTGGGACCGGAGAAAGGGTTGTCTTTGCCGGGAATGACAATTGTGTGTGGAGATTCTCACACGTCAACACACGGTGCAATGGGTGCTGTGGCTTTCGGGATAGGAACAAGCGAGGTGGAGATGGTGCTTGCGTCCCAATGTATATTGCAGCAGAAGCCAAAGTCGATGAGAATAAATATTAACGGTGAACTGGCAGATGGAGTTACAGCGAAGGATGTCGCCCTATATCTTATGTCAAAGCTTACAACCTCAGGTGCAACGGGATATTTTGTGGAATATTCCGGTTCTACTGTGAGTCATATGTCGATGGAAGGTCGGCTTACACTATGTAACCTTTCAATCGAAATGGGAGCACGCGGTGGATTTATAGCACCGGATGATGTGACTTTTGAATATATAAAAGGACGGGAATATGCTCCAAAAGGTGCTGACTGGGACAAGGCAATAGCATATTGGAGAACGTTAAAAAGCGGTGATGATGCCATATTTGATAAAGAATTGTTTTTTGACGCTTCGGATATAGAGCCACGAATAACCTATGGTACTAATCCGGGTATGGGTATTGGCATAAGCGAGTCTATCCCGAGTCTGGACGAAATCGATGGTTCAGGAAAAGCATCTTTTTTGAAATCACTTGATTATATGGGGTTTGAACCTGGACAGAAACTGATAGGCCATAAGGTGGACTATGTTTTTCTTGGCGCATGTACCAATGGAAGAATCGAAGACTTCCGTGCATTCGCCTCTATAATAAAAGGTAAGAAAAAAGCAGACAATATCACCGCATGGCTGGTACCTGGCTCGTGGGCTGTGGCGAGACAAATTAAGGAAGAGGGACTGGACAAAATTCTTGAGGAAGCCGGATTTGAAATACGCCAGCCGGGATGTTCAGCCTGCCTCGCAATGAACGATGATAAGATTCCGTCCGGCAAATATGCAGTTTCAACAAGCAACCGAAATTTTGAAGGTCGTCAGGGACCTGGCTCTCGAACAATATTGGCAAGCCCGCTTGTTGCAGCGGCAGCAGCAATTACAGGAGTGATAACAGATCCGAGAAGTATCATTTGAAAACATTAAAAACATGAAGCAAAAATTTGATATAATAGTCAGTACATGTGTACCGCTCCCATTAGAGAACGTTGATACAGACCAGATAATTCCAGCGCGTTTTCTTAAGGCAACAGATAAGAAAGGATTTGGAGAGAATCTTTTTAGAGATTGGAGATATAATAAGGATGGTTCATTAAAAAAAGACTTTGTACTTAACAATCCTAAATATAAAGGCTGTATTCTGGTTGCCGGAAAAAATTTCGGTTCCGGCAGCAGTCGTGAACATGCTGCGTGGGCAATTGCAGGATATGGATTCAGAGTTGTAATCAGCAGTTTCTTTGCGGATATACATAAACAAAACGAACTGAATAATTTCGTTTTACCTGTAGTCGTTTCCGATGATTTCCTAAAAGAACTATTTGAAGAAATAGAAAAAAATCCGGATACATTGGTTGAAGTCGATCTTCCTAATCAGAAAGTTACGAATAAGACAACCGGGAGGACAGAGACATTTGAAATAAATGCATACAAAAAACATTGTCTTATGAATGGACTGGATGATATAGACTACCTTTTACAGAATAAAGACAAAATAGAGAAATGGGAGACTCAAAGGTGAATACCTATCAGAGGATACCTCCGTTTATCGAGATAATGGACTGCACGTTAAGAGACGGAGAACAAACAAGCGGTGTATCCTTTCTGCCACATGAAAAGCTGATGATGGCAAGAATGCTCCTTAAGGATATAAACGTTGACCGTATAGAGGTTGCATCCGCCCGGGTGTCTGATGGTGAAAAAGATGCCGTCAAGATGATATGTAGATATGCAAACCAAATTGGTATGCTCAATAAAGTTGAGGTATTGGGGTTTGTCGATGGCACACAGTCAATAGATTGGATATGCGATTGTGGATGTAAGGTTATAAACCTACTTGCTAAAGGTTCTTTGAAACATTGTACACATCAATTGCATAAAACTCCGGAAGAACATATCAATGATATTAAAAATTCCTTGAGATATGCGGCAGAGAGAAATATAGGTGTCAATCTTTATCTCGAGGACTGGAGTAATGGGATGAAAAACTCCCCGGAATATGTGTATCAGATTATGGATGCGTTGATTGATACAAATGTAAACAGATTTATGCTGCCAGACACTTTGGGGGTGCTTAATCCTCTTCAGGTGATTGAATTCTTCAGAAAAATGATAAAACGCTATCCGAATGCGCATTTTGACTTTCATGCACACAATGATTATGACCTTGCTGTAAGTAATTCTCTGGCAGCTGTACTTAGTGGGGCAAAGGGTTTGCATGTTACGGTGAACGGGCTTGGAGAACGTTGCGGAAACGCACCTCTCGCAAGTGTGCAAGCCATCTTAAAAGACCAGTTTCACGCAAAGACCAACATAAAAGAAAGCAGACTTAACGACATTAGCAAACTTGTTGTAGGATATTCGGGAATAGCAATAGCTCCGAACCAACCAATTGTGGGTGAGAATGTTTTTACTCAAGTAGCCGGTGTACATGCAGATGGAGATAATAAGGATAATCTGTATTGCAATGATCTTATTCCGGAACGTTTTGGACGTAAACGTGAATATGCTTTAGGAAAAAACAGTGGTAAGGCAAACATAGCACGAAATCTTAAAGAACTCGGATTGGAACTCTCTGCAGAGCAGACTAAAAAGGTTACTAAGCGTATAACAGAGCTCGGAGACAGAAAAGAAATTGTAACACAGGATGATCTTCCATTTATTGTCAGTGATGTGTTGAAACATTCTGCTCCTGAAAACAGGATAAAGTTGGTTAGCTATATGGTATCACTCGCATATGGTCTGAAACCTTTAGCCAGTGTGAAAGTTTCGATAAATGGTAATCTTTATGAAGCTGATTCTACAGGAGACGGACAGTATGATGCATTTGTAAAATCTTTAAGAAAAATATATAAAGAAAAACTCGGTCGTACTTTTCCGCTACTTGAGAACTACGCGGTTACAATTCCACCAGGAGGACGTACAGATGCTCTTGTACAGACAGTCATTACATGGCGTTTCGGTGATAAAATGATACGAACAAGAGGTCTTGATGCAGACCAGACTGAAGCTGCCATAAAGGCAACAATAAAAATGCTCAATATGTTTGAAGAACAGGAATATAATAATTAAATGTATAAATAATTGAATATGAAATTGAATATTGCAATATTAGCCGGAGACGGTATTGGTCCGGAGATAATGAAACAGGGAATTGCTGTATTGGACGCTGTTGCCGAGAAGTTTGGTCATGAATTCAATTATAAAGAAGCCATTTGTGGGGCAGACGCAATAGATAGGGTGGGTGATCCGTTTCCTGAAGAAACATTCCGAATCTGTAAAGAAGCTGATGCTGTGCTGTTTGCAGCTGTAGGGCATCCAAAATTCGATAATGATCCGACGGCTAAAGTTCGTCCTGAACAGGGACTTCTTGCAATGCGCAAAAAATTGGGGCTTTATGCAAATATACGTCCTATACAGACTTTCAAATGTTTGCTTCATATGTCTCCTTTGAGAGAAGAAATTGTCAAAGATGCTGATTTTATATGCATACGTGAACTTACTGGAGGAATGTATTTTGGTGAGAAATATCAGGATAATGATAAGGCATATGATACAAATTACTATACAAGACCGGAGGTTGAGCGTATCTTAAAAGTTGCATTTGAGTATGCAATGAAGCGTAAGAAACATCTGACGGTTGTAGATAAAGCTAATGTTCTCGCGTCATCACGTCTATGGAGACAAATAGCACATGAGATGGAGCCTTTATATCCGGAAGTGAATGTTGACTACATGTTTGTTGATAACGCATCTATGAGAATGATAACAGAACCATCTTTTTTTGATGTTATGGTAACCGAAAATACTTTTGGTGATATTTTGACAGACGAGGGTAGTTGCATATCCGGTTCTATGGGGCTGTTACCATCTGCGTCTATAGGTTGTGGAACTCCTGTATTTGAGCCGGTACATGGTTCTTGGCCGCAAGCTACAGGTAAGAATATAGCAAACCCTTTGGCACAAATTCTTTCAGCAGCAATGTTGCTTGAACATTTTGATATGAAAGATGAAAGTAATGTTATAAGACGTGCTGTCGACGCATCATTGGAAGCAAACATTCGTACTCCAGAAATACAAGTCGAAGGTGGCGCTCATTATGGGACGAAAGAAGTCGGAAAGTGGATCGCAGATTTTATAAAAAACAAATGTTGATACCTTATTCAAATTATCAACAGATTTCAAAATAAAAATATAATACATGTATCAGCGTGAATAGACAATAATCATTTGAAATTCAATTTTTAAAAAAATATTTTTGTGTTAAATCGTTTAAATAAGATATATAATTAAATGATGAATCACGAATATATTTTCTTTAACAAATTGAATTTCAAAATGATAAAGAACCATATATTTCATGCAATTTGAAATCGTTTTGGTTCGATTATGTCTGCTCTTACTGCATAATAATGTGTATATGACTGAAATGAATAAAAATTTTTTCTTTATTATATTGTCTATTTTCACTTATTTCTGCGACAGAGTAAGTGCACAAAACTATCAGGCACTCCGAGATAGTCTTTCAAAAGCCACAGAAGCATTAAGCTATAAACCTGATTCTTTGGATTTACGACTAAAAAAAGCAGGGTGGAATATACTTCTTGAACAGTGGCAATATGCCCGTGACGAGTATGACTTTGTATTAAAGCAAGATCCGAACAATATAGCAGCATTGTTTTATAGAGCATTTGTTAACGAAAAACAGAAAAGATATAATTTTGCCAGACTTGATTATGAGAATCTTATAAAAATAGTACCTTATCATTTTGAAGCACGACTCGGACTGGCTCTATTAAATCACAAAGATAAGCATTTCACTGAAGCACTGAATCAGATAAATAAACTCGTAGAGCTTTATCCTGACAGTGCAATTGTATACGCAGCACGAGCTGGGATGGAAATGGATTACAAACACTATGAACTAGCAGAATTTGATTACAGCAAAGCGATAGAATTGGAGCCTGAAAATAATAATTATCGTCTGAATAGAATTAATGTACGGATAATACTCAAGCGCAAGGATGATGCACGCAACGACCTTGATATTTTAGTAAAAAAGGGAATACCACGCGCAAATCTGGCAGAGTACTACATGAAATGCAGATAGAGTAGATTCATGTAGTGATATTTGTATATAGTAAACTTCAGCTTGATGTATTTAACATAATGCGGATTATGTTATCTTTGCAATGTTGAATTTTAAAAATACATAAAGCTATGACATTACCTGTTAATTTATCTATTGAACAAGTTAGAGATTTGGATTATTATCTTACTAACAAGGTCGCTTACTCTGAAAACTCTGGCGAATATGTTCCGGATGTTCTTTATTCTATTTTAGGACATCTCAGTGTTTACAGGACTTCACATTACATTAACTCAGAAAAAGCTAATCATGATAGCGTTCAAGAATCCGACAAAGAATAACTCTGTATTTTTGGAGTTGACTCCTTCAGAGCTTCAATACTTGTATAGTTATATGATGGATTTGACGAATCCTGATAAAGTTCGTTTTCCTTGTAATTTCCATCGTGCTTTTAAGTTTGCTTCATTCATTAGACAAATAGAAAAATATTATGAGCAAGAAAGAATTAATCATAATCGCCCTTAAGGTTATTATTTATGCAGCTGGCTTGTTCCTTGCTGCTCTTGGTGTTAGTGCTTCTCTTACGAGCTGTACTGTCTCTCATTCTCTTGATGCCCGCGGACGTGCTGTCATCGTCACTACTGATACTACCGTCATCAATCATACAGGTATTCTGTCTTTTCCTAAAACTCATTGATATGTGTCTGTCACCTCTTCGTATTCGTAATAATGCCACTTATAAGGATATATCTGTATCTCCTTATTTTGTTGAAGTGCCTTGTGGTTGCTGTGATGAGTGTCGTTCTACTTATATGAGCGAGTGGCAGACACGTGTTTCCTTTGAGCTTCAGTCTCTTTATAAAAGAGGTGGTTTAGCTGTATTTCTTACGTTTACTTACAATGATTATCATCTTCCCTATTATAAGGACGGTGATTTTGTTTGTAAGTGTTTTTCTCATGATGATGTACTTAATTTTCTTAACCGTATTAAAGTTTCTACTTATAGAAAGTTCGGAAAACATTCATATAAATATTTTTTTACAAGTGAATATGGCAAACATACTTGTCGTCCTCATTATCATGGTCTTTTCTTCCTTGATTCACATGTAGATTATCATTGGTTTGTTGAGAATTGTCGCAAATATTGGTTTGTCGATAATAATCTCGGTTACGTTTTTCCTAAATGGTCTGCTAAACTTAATATGTATGTTGATGATTTTGACCGTCCTGATGACCCTTGTATTCGTTCTCTTGCCGGTGGTGCTCGATATGTTTCTAAATATGTTACAAAAGATTTGTCTTTTTATGGCTTATCTTTTGTCTCTAAGTATCTTGAGAATAAGAAGAATAAAGAGCGTATGAAGCGTTTTTTGCCAAAACATTGGCAGAGTAATATGCTTGGTTATTCTGTTATTGATTCTATCAATTCATTGGATGCTGATTCTGTTCGTGATGCTCTCGAACATGGTGTTTACAATCCTTTATTTGGTCGTAATACTCCTTTTCCTCGTTATGCTTGTAATAAGTTGATGTTCCGTTCTGTACGTTCTGATGTTACCGGTTATCCTCGTATGTCTGATGATTGTTCTCATTATCTGTATGATAGAGAGTTGACTACATTCGGTAGAGTTTATTCTCGTTATGTATTTGATACTCGATTAGGTCGTCGTTGTCGTAAATTGTATGAGGCTTTTAATTCAGCTTTTCGTAATGACTTAGATTATTCATTTGTTAAACCCTATTTAGAGCGTTGTGATATATCTCTTGATATTATGGAATCATTCATGCCATTGGCTCTTTATCATGAGGTTTACCGCGGTGTTTCTTCTTCATTACTTGATATATCCTTACGTTACTATGGTGGTGATTTCAGTTCTTTGTTTAATGTTGATTATTGTTTTTATCTATGGCAGACACGTCGTGATGTTGTTGAGATGAAGCGTATATGTTCATCTCCATTTACTCGTTTACCAGATGCAGACTTTACTCTTTCATCTGATTTATTTTCTGATTATTCTTATCTTGATAGTTATTATTCTTACTATTCTCGTAATCTTGCTACAGCACGTTGTGCTGATTTTGCTCGTCGTCAGTCAGAGCGTGAGCGTATTCGTCGTCTCGTTCTGTCTCGTTATAATAAAAAATTGTGTTAATTATGATTCGTAATCGTCGTTTTAGACATCAGTTTTCTGTTTCTCGTGATGTCATTTCACCTTATCGTAACTCTGTTTATGATTCTAAACTTCGTGCTAACCGTGTTACTACGGTTATGAAACTTCAAAAATTGGAACTTCCTTTGTTTACTGACTATACACTTAGTAATCTTCAGGCTTCCGGTGTTCCTCTTACTTCTGTTAATTCACAAGTTATTGACCGCCCTTCTTCTCAATTTCTTGATACTCTTGATTCTAAACTTGACTCTTCAAATAATAAATAATTATGGGTTTTTCTAAAATTTCTTTAGGTAGTATTACCAAATCCTATCCTCATAATTTGTCATTTGACAATAATACATCACTTCCTTTTGGTGTTGTCCAGCCTTTGTTGTCTATCCCTATGTCAGGTGATAGTAGTATTGAAATAAATTTTCGTCAGCTCTTGCGCCTTGCTCCTATGCCCTTGCCGACATTCGGTCGTGTCTCTCTTCGCGGTGAAGCTTTTTTCGTTCCTACAAGTGAGGTTTGTCCCTATTATGAGGCTCTTTTGGCACATCAACCTTATCGTTCTTCTCAAAACACTGAGTTTGAGCCTGAAAGTGTTCCTTTAGTTAATAGTACTATGTTTGTCTATGCTATGATGTGTAATTATAGCCGTTTCTCTGTTCTTGTTACTCCTAAGAGTTCTGAGGATGGTATGTATACTTACCTTTCATCTTCTGAGGTTAATAGTAAAATTGCTACATTCCGCTCTGCAATGTATAAAAATATTGCAGGTTTTCAGGAACAGCCCTCACAAGATTTTGAGGGTTCTTTTAATCTTCTTTTTAAAAATCATCACGTTTCTGATAAGAAAACTTTTGAGATTACTCCGTATAATTGTGATTTTATTCTTTATGCTGAGGATTCAACTAATTTGTATGTTGTTCTCTTTCAACTTACTGATGCCGGTCGTCGTTTGCGTACTAATCTTTTAGGATTGGGTTATAGTCTTGGTGTTGATGATGCTGATTCTGTTTCACTTCTTCCTGCTCTTGCCTTTTATAAGGCTTATTTTGATTTTTACGCACCTAAAGAGGTCGCTACTTGGTCTTCTACTCAGTGTTATGGTCTTATTCGTCATATTGATGATACATATAGTTTTGATTTTACTATTACTAACCTTTTTAAGCATGGTGACCGATATAATGTTAGTTTGTTTGATGGTTTTCTTGATGAGTTGACTGATACTTGGTATGTTTCTCCCGTTGATTACGTTAGTGCTAACCGTTCGGAGATTTTCTCTCAGGAGAGGTCTGTTGTTATAAATTCTACTACTGACGATGCTCCTGATAAGTTACTTAATAGTTCTCCAAATGGTTCTACTGATAATGTACCTGATGTTAATCAAGCTAATTATCTAACTCAGTTTACTTTGGATGCTCTTAAACGTCTTACTTCGTTCTTGTCTAAGGACTCTGTAATTGGTGGTAAGCTTAATGATTGGCTTCGCGTTCATTATGGTGCATCTGTATCTAATTCACTTTTTGCTTTAAGTAATCATGTTACATCTTTTGTTGTAGATGCTAATATTTCAGATGTTTACTCTACTTCTGACACTGCTAATGAGGAGACAGAAACTGGTGAATATCTTGGTGCTTACGGTGGAAAAGGTCTTGGTTTTAATAAGCATGGTCTTAAATTTAAGACTGATGTTTCCGGATTTATTTTTGTGTTTGCTGCTATAGTTCCTGATGCTGGATATTGGCAAGGAAATGACCCTACCCTTTTTGCTGTTAATCGTGATACTATTCCTGTTCCTGATTATGATGCTCTCGGATATGAGTTAACTCCTCGTTCTTCTCTTTTTGTTAATTCCTTGGTTTCTGACGGTACTCCTGTTAAGGGTAAATCTTTCGGTTATCTTCCTCGCTATTCAGGTTTTAAATATCATAAGAATGTTGTTAACGGAGATATGTCTCGTAATGGTACTATTCAGTCTTTATCTGCTTTTTATCTTGATAGGATATTGACACAGAAAGTTGTCACTTTTATTCCTGAAGGTGACGGTAAGTATTCGTTCTCTACTTATAAAGGTAGTGATATTCCTGATGCAGGTTCTGCATGGCGATATATTTGTCGTTATTCTTGGCTTGGTGATTTTAATCGTCTTTTCTATAATCGTGGTTATACGAATCAGGCTGATATTGAAAATGGAGCTTATGCTCCTATAGATGACAATTTTTATTTACAAACGGTTTTTGATGTTACTCTCCGTAATCATCTTAAGCCTATTGAGTATAGTTATGACACTATTCTTGATACTGTTGATAATTCTACAACAACCGTTAGAAATAATTAGTTATGTTCGGACAGAATAATGATTATAAGAATAAACGTAAGCTTGCTGCTCAGCAGCAGGCTTATGCTGTAGAAAATGCTACAACAGCCTATCAGCGTCAAATGGAACTTACTGCTAATCAAGCTTTGTTAGCTCGTAATGGCGCATCTGCTGCAGGTCTTAGTGTTGCAGGTTCTGACGGTTCAGGCGTTTCCGCTGCTTCCGTCTCTCAGGCTTCACCTAATGACGGTGGTTCTCTCCCCTCTTCTGCTGAATATATGGGTGCCTTTACTCGAGGTGTTGATAGTCTTATGGGTTCTATTGCCCAACTTCGTGAGAATGCTGTTGCTGATGCTCAGGTTTCTAAACTTTTGTCTGAAAAGCGCGGTCAAGACCTTTCTAATAGTTTTAACCAGATGACACTTTTAGATAGAGCTGTTCAGCAAGGATATATAACAAAAGAACAAGGTGGAAAAGCTATGTCTGCTGTTGCTCAAGGTCTTGCAGATAACAAGAATCTTGTTCCTCAATCTGATGCTAAGACTATTATTGACCAAGCTACTGCGAGCACTGCTAATGAAATGTCTATTGCACAGCTTGAAAATGAACGTGCCAAACTTGTTACTGAGCGTGAGCGTGCTAGGAATCTCGGTAAATCTACTGAGGTTTTTGATAAGAAAATTGAAGTTTTAGATAGTCAGATTGAACTTAACAAATCTCAGACAAACAAGAATAATATTGATGCCTCTCTTGCTCCAGGTATTGCAGCATCTCAGATTAATGTTAATAATGCAAATGCTAAAGTTGCTAATGCTCAAGCTCAGGGTATTGGTTATGATAATATTGTTAAGGCTATAGAAACTCAGCGTAAGGTTGACAATAAACCTATTGAGGATAAGCTCTATAAGAAAGCTCTTGAATTTAAAGAATATAGTTTAACTCAGCGACGTGAAATCCTTAAGAATCAGGTTATTAAATCTAAGTTAGATAATCTATCTAAGAATCAGCATGAAGAGCTTATGCGTTATTTACAAGACCCTGTTCATGCTGATGATTCATTTATTAAGCGTTGGCCAGCTCGTGCTCTTGCATTCGTTTTTGAAGCTCTTGATTCTATAGGTGGTGTTGCATCTCAGCTTGTATCAAAAGGTGCTGTAGGTAATAAGAAACCTGTTTCTTCTGTTAATTCTGATACTACTTACGGTTATTTTACTACAACTGCTAATTAGTTATAAATTTTTTGTAATTTTGTGGCATGGATGAAAAAGATAAATTATTACGAACAATTCGTTTAACTCTTAAATACGGTTGTTTGTTTCTTCTGTTACTCCCTATTCTCATGGGATTGCTTTTAACTCTTATACTTGATTAGAGACCCCTAAAAAGGTCTCTTTTTTTTGTCCTAACATTCCAAGGTCGTGCGAACTCTGTTCGCATTAGACACTGGAGCGAAGCTACTGCGATGCTCCCCCTATAAACACAGAGCGTAAGCGACAAAGCGACGAAGAAAGCGCAGCGTCTGAGAAGCGTTAAAAACTGAGCCGTTAAGGCGAAGCTGCGACTAGCGTAATTTTTCGCGTGTGAGTGTAGCGAACGAAAGCGAAAAAGGGTAACTTTTACAATCAAACAGTTGTCGCGACAAGGAGCGTAGCGACCTCCGCGCATGTCTCATTCAATCATTACGGTTAAACCCTTGTGTGTGGTCTCGTGCACAAGGAGCGAAGCGACCACGGCACGATAAACGCCATTTAGCTTGATGGCGTCAGCTACTTGCCTATATATTGTCAATCGGTACGTAGCTCCGACACAAACTATAGATTGTGCGTTATTGCGTAATTTTTCTAATTATGAAATAGCAATACGTTGTTATCTCTTAATGTATATAAAATGTGCGCGCGCGATTTAACGCGTGTGCAAATTATTGTTAAATGTTTATCTTAATTGATTATTCATATTGCGGATTATGCGTTTTGACTCGTATCCATTGATGTCCCAACAATTTTTTACCATACCTTAAAACGGTCTTACAGTACAAAGGACCGCTTCTTTAATCTACGCGCTATTTTTCGTTCGTAATAGATAGATTTACATTAATTTATACAATCATTTAACAAAATCGTTGGGACAACAGTGGGTATATATCCATCTCAATACATTTAATTAGAAAGAATACACAAAACCAAAGCTAAGATTTTCTTTAAACCTCCAATATCCGTGATTCTCGTCTTTCGCTCTGCTGTCATCGAAATGAGGATATGCATAGAATTGTCCGGAAAGATATTTATTGATGCGAAAATTAAACCAGTTTTCAAATTCCATCATGCTAATTTCGTATGACGTATAGCCACGTATACGACTACGCCAACTTATCCCGTCAATTATGTTTAAGGTGAAATTTATTGTGATTTCTGAACCATAAGTAATCTTAAAGTGTTCTCCATCCTCTATTCCGTGTCGAGAAGACAAATTCTTTCTATCGCAATATCTCATCTGGCTTGCTAATAAACCAAAATGTGTAGAGCCTGTTAATTTACCCTTAAACCAATTGAAATTATAATCCATACCTAAAGATGGAGATACAACTAATGGTGAAAGAAAATCTGTATTAACGAAATTAGAATTTGCGTCAAAACCTCTCAACATTTGTGTTTCTGCTGTAACCTGAAAAGCATAATACCAGTTTTTTATCGCCTGAATGCCAACATTTCCTGTATATCTAATTTTGTCTTCATTTGTTTTGAATGTATGCACAGTATCTTCCGACACGTGCCTCAATGCCATCCTGAGCTCAAGTGTATTATTCCATTTAATGCCTTTTTTATTATCGTAGTTTGCCCATAATGTAACATAACCCTTTACCGATGAATGGCTTTTATCATTTCCATCTATCCAATTTTTTGTTGTATGATTATACTCTATATATAGTTCCGTCTTTCCGGAAAGTTTCCAGAAATTTGGCTTTTTTACAATAATATCAACTGGTGCTAAATCCGAATCTGCTACAGTTGGTGAAACTTTTTCTATTATATCCGCATCCGGAGTGATAGCCGAGTTGATAGGCGTACGTATTGTTCCAGCCTGATCCAACTGCTTTTGTGATTTCAAGACAAGATCCGGACGTTGCATATATACAGTAAGTAGCGACTTGTCCGGTTCATCGAGGATTGTATCAGAACTTAAGTCAAACTGTTTTTTTGCAATGTTATAATAAAATGTGAGCGGAGTAAAAAGACGATAATATCTTGCATCAAGAGTTTTCTCTATCTCATTATAAGTGCCAGCACGTTGTAACGAATCTAGTTTCAATTTATATACACGAAGAGAGTCAGAATAGTTCTTCACATACGTTGCGACAGAGTCACGCGTATGTTGTTTTAGAGCAAGCACCTGAATTTGAGCATTAGCATCAGATACCGCCAAACAGAACAATAATAACAGTATATATCTAATATTCATATCCGAATTCTGTTTACCGCACAAAGGTAATAATAAATATTTAAAGTTGTTTGTCCAATTCGCATTTTTGTGTTAACTTTGCGCCTTGTATTACTTATGTGTTTTAACTAATTATATTCTTTTAATCGTGGCTGAAACAAAATACATATTTGTCACAGGCGGCGTGGTTTCATCGCTTGGCAAAGGCATTATTTCATCATCAATTGGCAAACTCTTGCAGGCAAGAGGCTACAACATTACTATCCAGAAGTTTGATCCTTACATCAACATCGATCCTGGTACATTAAATCCTTATGAACATGGAGAGTGCTATGTGACTGTCGATGGAACAGAAACAGACCTTGACCTCGGACATTACGAAAGATTTACAGATATACATACAACACGAGCAAACTCGCTTACAACAGGAAGAATCTATAAAGCAGTAATAGATAAGGAACGTAGAGGTGATTATCTTGGAAAGACAATTCAGGTTATACCTCACATCACAGACGAAATCAAACGCAACGTGAAACAACTTGGTCGTAAGCATGGCTATGATTTTGTAATCACTGAAATCGGAGGTACTGTAGGAGACATTGAGTCTACGCCTTTTCTCGAAGCAATACGACAGCTCAAATGGGAATTGGGAAACAGAGCTGTGTGTGTACATCTGACATATATCCCCTATCTGAAAGCCGCTCAGGAGATAAAGACAAAACCTACGCAACATTCTGTAAAAGAACTGCAGAGTATAGGTATTCAGCCGGATATCTTGGTGTTGCGTACAGAAAAACATCTTAGCGATAGCATATTACATAAAGTCTCAGCATTTTGCAATGTCGGACAAGACTGTGTGATACAGAGTGAAGATCAACCAAGCATATACGAAGTTCCTGTGGAAATGCAGAAACAGGGTCTTGACACAGCCATACTTCGCAAAATGGGAGAACCTATAGGTGAGACACCGACACTCGGACCGTGGCGCAAATTTCTTGAAAGAAGAACAAATGCAACAAGCGAAGTGAAAATAGGACTTGTTGGAAAATATGATTTACAGGATGCTTACAAAAGCATAAGGGAAAGCCTTTCGCAGGCAGGAACGTATAATGACCACAAAGTCGTATTGACATTCATAAATTCCGAAAAAATAAACGAGGAGAATGTTGCAGAGAAACTTGCCGGTCAGGATGGTATAATGATTTGTCCGGGATTTGGACAGCGTGGTATAGAAGGGAAAATTATAGCATGTCATTATACACGAATACACAATATACCTACATTTGGTATATGCTTAGGCATGCAGATGATGGTGATAGAATTCGCACGCAACGTCCTTGGATATAAAGATGCAAACAGCCGCGAAATGGATGAAATGACAGAGCATAACGTGATTGATATTATGGAGGAACAGAAAAATATCACTAATATGGGTGGTACAATGCGTCTTGGGGCATACGAGTGTGTGCTGCGGCAGGGCTCCAGAGTATTTGACATTTACAAAAAAGAACACATACAGGAACGGCACCGTCACCGTTATGAGTTTAATAACAAATACCAAAAGGAATATGAGAAAGCCGGTATGCAATGCGTAGGTCGAAATCCGGAAAGCGACCTCGTTGAGATAGTTGAGATACCTGGTCTGAAATGGTATATAGGAACGCAATTCCATCCTGAGTACCAGAGCACAGTACTCAAACCACATCCGCTATTCATGTCTTTTGTAAAGGCTGCGATAGAAAACAAAGCAAAATAATAAATCTTGATTTAAAACATAATTTACAGAAAAAGTGGATAAAAATACTATTATAGGCTTTGTCCTTATAGCAGCTGTACTTATAGGATACGGAGTATGGTCACAGCCATCGGCTGAGGAAAGAGCGGCTATGGCAAAGCAGGATTCTATTAACAACGTTGTAAGGCAAAGAGCGGAATTCGCCAGAAAAGAAGCGCAGGAGAAAAAGCTTGCCGAAGAAAGCAACCGCGCCCAGGACACAACAGTTCTGTTCTATTCTTCTCTGAAAGGAAAGGAAGAGAAGATAAAACTACAAAATAAAAGCATAGAAGTAACATTAAACACCAAAGGTGGTACACCGGAAAAGGTTGTTGTAAAAAATTTCCCGGATTATAAGAAGAACCCGGATGTAACCTTATTTGACAAGAAAGATCAAAGCCTGAAGTTCATTCTCCAGGCAAAGGAAACAAATATTAACACATCTAATCTTTATTTCACGCCGTCAGATGTCACGGACTCTACTGTAACAATGACAGCCATAGCAGGATCAGGCAAGGACATAACAATCAAGTATACCCTTGGTAAAGATTATATGTTGCATATGGAGTTTCTTGCCTGTGGTATGGAAGGTCTGTTCTCACCAAACTATAACATGATGGATGTGAATTGGAGTGACAGATGTCGTCAGCAGGAAAAAGGATTCACATTCGAAAATCAACATACATGCCTCACATACCATGATGTTGATGGCGGAACCGATGAGCTTAGTAGCACAGGAGAAAAAATTAACGAAATCATTGAGGAAAGAATCGATTGGGTGGCATTTAAAAACCAGTTCTTTTCCGCTGTTATGATAGCCAAAAACGATTTCTCTGACAATTCGGTATTAACAAGCATCCCCCAACAGAAAGGTTCTGGTTATCTGAAACAATATGAGGCAAAACTTAAAACATTTTTCGATCCGAGTGGAAAGAAAGCTTCGGAATTTGATTTTTACTTCGGTCCCAACGACTTCCGCCTCCTTCAGCGTGTAGAGAAAGAGGCTGGATATGATAAGGAACTCGAACTTCAAAAGCTTGTGTACCTTGGATGGCCTATTATACGTATTATTAACCGGTGGTTTACAATATATGTATTTGACTTCCTGACAAGCATGAACATTAATATGGGAATCGTTCTCATTCTCATAACACTATTGCTAAAATTTATAACATATCCTTTGGTAAAGAAAAGCTATATGAGCTCGGCAAAAATGAGAGTTCTTAAGCCAAAACTCGAGGAAGCAACAAAACAGTTCAACAGACCGGAGGATCAGATGCAGAAGCAACAGGCAATGATGGCGGAATACGCAAAATACGGTGTAAGCCCATTGTCAGGATGCCTGCCAATGCTAATACAATTGCCTATTTGGATTGCTATGTTCAACTTTGTTCCAAACGCAATACAACTTCGTGGTGAAAGTTTTCTATGGATAAAAGACTTATCAACATACGACCCTATTCTTGAGTGGAACACCAACATATGGATGATAGGTGATCACCTGTCCCTGACATGTATTCTGTTCTGTGTATCCAATATACTTTACTCAATAATGACAATGCGTCAGCAAAAAGATCAGATGGTCGGACAGCAGGCGGAGCAGATGAAGATGATGCAATGGATGACATATCTCATGCCGGTATTCTTCTTTTTCATGTTCAATGACTATTCATCAGGATTGAATTTCTATTATTTCACCAGTTTGTTCTGCAGTGCATTGATAATGTGGATACTACGTAAGACAACAAATGATGAGAAACTTCTTGCAATACTTGAAGCGCGTTATAAGGAGAACAAAAACAATCCGAAGAAGTTAAGCGGTCTGGCAGCACGACTTCAGGCAATGCAGGAACAACAGATGGAACTGCAACGTAAGCGTGAGGAACTAGAACGCAGACGGAATAGGCAATAAATCAATAAAAATATTCAGGCAGATTATGTAAAAGAGGGATTCACCGTCCTGATTCAACATAATCTGCTTTTATTAAATGAAAAATAATATGAATGCATTAACAACAACTATTGCGGCATTAATTGCATGCAGCGGAATACAGGCACAGACAATGATTGATAAAAGTGACATAAAGCTAAAAAACGACCTAATGACTCCTGAAGCACTATGGGCAATGGGACGAATAGGTGGTGCAGAAGCATCGCCAGACGGAAAGACTATAGTTTATCAGGTAGGATATTACAGCGTTAAGGAAAATAAAAGTCGTCAGGTGATATACACAATAAGCAGTGACGGCAAGACACAAAGAAAACTCACACCGGCAGGAAAGAGTCAGAGTGACGCCACATGGATTGCCAAAGGTAAACGTATAGCATTCCTTCAAGACGGACAGATATGGTCAATGGCAGCTGACGGCAGCGACTGTAAACAGCTCACAAAATCATCAACCGATATTGAAGGATACAAATTCTCGCCTGACGAAAAAAGTGTTTTGCTGATAAAATCAATACCTTATAATGGTAGTATAAAGAAAAATCCGGACGATTTACCATTAGCTACAGGAAGACTTGTTACCGACCTGAACTATCGTCACTGGGATCACTATGTGGAATCAATGCAACATCCGTTCATCGCTAAAGTTGGGGAAAGCGGAATTGATGATGGTATCGATATTCTCAAAGATGAACCATATGAGTGTCCTATGGCACCATTTGGAGGCATCGAACAATTGAACTGGAGTCCTGACTCAAAAATAATTGCATATACGTGCCGTAAAAAAGAAGGGATTTCTTATGCAATATCTACGGATTCGGACATATATCTTTATGATGTCACAACAGGTAAGACAACCAATATTTGTAAACCGTCCAATTATAGTCCTATTGATGTTGATCCTACAAAATCTATGAAGAATCAGACTATAAACAAACAGAAAGAGGACTACAACCTTGGTTACGATGTAAATCCGACATTTTCTCCTGACGGGAAATATATTGCATGGCAGAGTATGGCTCGTGACGGTTATGAAAGTGACCGTAACCGTTTATGCGTCTATAATGTAGCAGATAAGAAAAAAATATACGTCACAGAAACATTTGATTCAAATGTGGACAGCTATTGCTGGGCGGCAGACTCAAAGAGAATTTACTTCACCGGATGCTGGCATGCATGCGTAAACCTCTATCATACGGACATTAAAGGGAATGTATTGCAGCTCACTGACGACATAGCCGATTTCGGTTCAATATCTCTTGTAAATAACGGCAATAAACTTCTTGCTACACGTCATAGTATGTCTCAGGCAGACGAACTGTACATTGTCAATCCTGGCAAGAACATAAAAAAGACAAGTGTTACACAACTTACATACGAAAATCAGCATATTTACGACCAATTGCAGATGGGGGAAGTCAGAAAACAGTGGATAAAGACAACTGACGGCAAAGATATGCTGTGCTGGATAATACTGCCCCCACACTTCGATGAGACTAAGAAATACCCTACCCTGCTCTATTGTGAAGGCGGACCGCAAAGTCCGGTGAGCCAGTTCTGGAGCTACAGATGGAACTTCCAGATAATGGCTGCACATGGATATGTGATTGTTGCCCCTAACCGGCGTGGTCTGCCAGGATTCGGCTCAGAATGGAATGAGGAGATAAGCGGAGACTGGACAGGTCAGTGCATGAAAGACTACCTCAGTGCTATAGACTATGCGACAACAAACCTTCCGTATGTAGACAAAGACCGTCTTGGTGCGGTGGGTGCCAGCTTCGGAGGATTCAGCGTATACTATCTCGCAGGGCATCATGACAAACGGTTTAAATGCTTCATAGCACATGATGGAGCGTTCAATCTTGAATCAATGTACACAGACACAGAAGAGGCGTGGTTTTCCAACTGGGAATACGAGGATGCATATTGGAACAAGAATCTCAGCGACAATGCAAGACGCACGTATGAAAATAGTCCACACCGGTTCGTTGACAAATGGGACACCCCTATATTATGTATACACGGTGAGAAGGATTATCGTATCAACGCCAATCAGGGATTCGGAGCATTTAACGCAGCGCGTATGAAAGGTATTCCGGCTGAACTGCTTATTTTCCCAGATGAGAACCACTGGGTTCTCAAACCACAGAACGGTATATTATGGCAGCGTACGTTTTTCAACTGGCTTGATAGATGGCTGAAAAAATAAGCACGCTGATATGACAAATAGAAATAACACAATAAATTACAAAAATGACTGAAACTATAAAAAAAACACTGAGAGATTCGGCTGCTGCCCGGTGGACAGTACTGCTGTTTTTGGCTTTTGCCATGTTCTGTTCATACATCTTTATGGATATTCTCTCACCTATCAAGGATCTGATGCAGTCGACGCGGGGCTGGGACTCCACGGCTTTCGGTACGATGCAAGGTTCTGAGACATTTCTCAACGTATTCGTATTCTTCCTCATTTTTGCGGGAATCATATTAGACAAAATGGGAGTACGTTTCACAGCTGTACTTTCCGGATTTGTCATGCTTATAGGTGCAACCATCAACTGGTATGCCGTGACCGAACAGTTCATTGGCAGTGGTCTTGAGACATGGTTCAACAACAACCTTAACTACATTCCAGGCTTTGACGAGCTTGGCATATCTCCCTTCTATGAAGGTATGCCGGCATCAGCCAAATTCGCAGCCATCGGATTCATGATTTTCGGTTGTGGAGTCGAAATGGCAGGTATAACAGTTTCACGAGGAATCGTGAAATGGTTCAAAGGACGCGAAATGGCACTTGCAATGGGCTCTGAAATGGCGTTGGCACGCCTAGGTGTAGCAACATGCATGATATTCTCTCCTGTATTCGCAAAACTTGGAGGTGACATTGACGTTTCACGCTCTGTTGCATTCGGAGTGGTTCTGCTGCTCATCGCTCTCATCATGTTTATTGTCTATTTCTTTATGGATAAGAAGCTGGACGCTCAGACAGGTGAGGCTGAAGAAAAGGATGATCCGTTCAAGATAAGTGATCTCGGAAAAATACTGTCAAGCGGTGGATTTTGGCTTGTAGCTTTGCTATGTGTGCTTTATTATTCTGCCATATTCCCCTTTCAGAAGTACGCTGTAAACATGTTGCAGTGCAACCTCACTTTCACCAAGCTTTCTCCGGATTCATTTTGGGCTACCAATACCGTTACTGTAATACAATATTGTATTATGCTTGTCGTTGCGGCAGCCGCATTTGCGAGCAATTTTGCAAAGAATAAATCTCTAAGAGCCACATATCTGATAACAGCTGTGGTGGCACTTGTTGTATTTTGCTACATGGGTTATATGCGTCAGAGTGCAGAGACTGTGTTCGCTGTATTCCCGCTTCTCGCAGTTGGTATAACTCCTATTCTCGGCAACTATGTCGACCATAAAGGAAAGGCGGCAAGTATGCTGGTCATGGGTTCTATACTCCTCATCATATGCCATCTTACATTTGCATTCATTCTTCCGATGTTCAGAGGCAATACCTCCGGAGGCATCATCATAGCATATCTCACAATACTCGTTCTCGGAGCAAGTTTCTCTCTTGTTCCCGCATCGTTATGGCCTAGTGTTCCGAAGTTGGTGGATGCAAAAATCATTGGAAGTGCGTATGCCCTTATTTTCTGGATACAGAATATCGGACTGTGGCTATTCCCGCTCCTCATTGGAAAAGTACTTGATAAAACCAATCCGAAGCTTGTGGAGAATCTTAAGAATGGTGTGATAACTCCCGAACAGGCTGCAGTGTCATATGACTATACAGCACCACTTGTCATGCTTGCATGCCTCGGAGTTGCAGCACTTATTCTTGGCTTCGTACTCAAAGCTGTCGACAAAAAGAAAGGCTTGGGACTTGAGGAGCCGAATATTAAAGACTGATGTCAAGACTTTATATACTCACACTGTGAAATAAAATACAGATAAAAGCTGTTATAACATATGAATACGCCGCAGGAAATAGATATTTCCTGCGGCGTATTCATATAAAGTTTCATGTATTGGTTCACGCTATAAATAAGAAGAAAAGTTGCTGTAGTACAATTCGAAATAACAAACAAGTATGACTATAAGGAATATTTAAATTATCTAAACAATAAGAGTTTTCCTTACAAGTATTGTTTTCTACTTAATTTTACAAGTAAGAATGAGACAATTCAATTCATATCTTTCAATAAACAAGATTTATTAGAAAGAAAACTGTCAAAGGCTGATATTTTCAGACATATGATACTTAATGCATCCTTCTTCGGACAATTGAAAATCAAATACAACAATAAAATAGTCTCTCCTGCTACTGATTATGTACTATCTGATTTGACTGATAATAAATGTTGGTATGAAGCGTCAAAAAAAGAATGCAATAGAAAAGATTCCGAATGGTTCATGAATCGAAAATCAATTGGTGGAAAATGTGCGGAATGCATATTTAATAACATTTGTCCGTCTCCATCTGAAATAGAACTGAAATTTAATATTAGATATCCTTGTCAATAGTAAATAAGATTAATTTGAAAACCGCTATGAGCTTTATCATAAAACGACAATCATGATGTAATTTGTAAATCTTATACCCTGGTCAGAAACACTAATAGCTCAGTCACAAAAATTGAGGTAAACTACTGTACTGTGTGAAGCACTTCAATATGTATAAGTCATGGTTGATATTTTATGAGTATTTAGACATTTCTACTTTTTGTGTAATATACAACAATACCAAGGTTCACGAGACTGATAAACTAACTGTCGGGTAATAAGTATGATACCAATATGGAGTACGATCATATCTTTATTAGCATAATTTTCGTTTTTATGAATATATATATGAACTATAATTATTTAGTTCCAATGTTTTTATGTCTTTGTGCTCGTAAAATTTGGCGTGCATTATTAATTTTGTTATCGTTAATAAACGTCTCGCCGACTTCCGGTTTCACCAATTATATTGATGTTGCAACACTAATGCCGAACGGGATGCCGTAAAACACAATAATAATGAATATTTTTTTAAGAACACTGCTATTATTTTCAGTTATTGGATTTGGCATTGCCGTGCAGGCGCAGGACAATACAAGATTCACTCTTGTCCGTGATGTGTCAGAGCTTAATGACGGTGATGCCGT
>UMFR01050226.1_pt1 | contig 45738 bp, 56 predicted proteins | sample 1965041 | NCBI WGS metagenome assembly UMFR01 (sample SAMEA4836049, study PRJEB28245) | human gut metagenome | biome: gut microbiome; material: fecal sample | place: Denmark | collected 2008
TTCTGAAATGTATGTTCCGGTAATTGCTTTCGTGTCGCCCAAATAGGTTTGTGTGTAAACTTGCATTTGCCCCAATCCTAAAAGCGGAACGATATTAAACAACAACATATCGTTCTGAATCTTACAATTGGTGCAAACCCCTTTGTTTACCTCAAATTCAAACGGCTTACCGCTTCCGGTAAAAATCGAACCTTTGACGTGTACGGAATCCGCCTTAATTGGGGCGTTGTTTTTATCCCGGAACATCATCATTAAAATTTGGCTGCTGCCCGCTGATAATTGTTTCATTCCTGCCATAATAATAAAATTTTGTGGTGCGGATTGCTCCGCACCGGGTTAAACATATTACTTTGTTTATTCATCTTTTTTCTTTTTATTGTTTTTGTCGGGGTCGTCCCCAAATTCTTTTTCCAATCTGTCAATTATCGGTTGCAAATGCGACGGTAAAGCCCTTGTAAACTCCAAACGGATAACATGGTAAATAATACGCAATGCCAATTCCCGGGGGTACGCAATAATCAGATTCCGGAACGCATTTTGTAAATAAACGTACATAAATACATATGTAAGCGATTTAACAACAACAATCGCCGCTTGGTCGTCGCCGCAATTTTTCATTATTACAAAAATAATCTCCACTATAAACAGATACAAAAGCAATTCGCACAATGCGTTTTTAAACTTCCGGAACGAAAAGTTTTTGCATCGCACAATCGCCACGCCGTCCGCCCTCATTCCCGCCCAAATGTTGAACGCAAACATAATAACTAACGCATACATAAACCCCGCCGTCGGGGTCAGATATGCAAATAACGGGCTTGCGGTCGTGGCGAATATCATACGCCATTGTTCCCAACTAAAAATTTTATCCATATCGTCCATAAATAAAGAGTTAAGGGGCGGCGGTAAACCGCCCCCGTTTTGGTTATTGCTTTATAATCTCGCACAACATAAATTCCGTGCGGTTGTCAACCGCCGTGGTTGTTCCGTTGATAATGTTACGTTCTTGCATAACTTAAATTTTTGAAATTGCATAAACTAAAGCACGCCCCAATGAATTGTCAATATAATCTCCATTTCTCGGGTGCGCATAATCTGCGGACCATTGTCGGGTTGCTAATTTTACTTTTATAGCTGTTCCGGTTAATGGTATATTCTGTTTCCATTTTATCGCAAAATTTCTTTTTTTATAAATTCGTGGGTAATAGTTATTGGTTCCAACCCAATTTAATTCACTTCCCGTTTTATCCTCAATTGTAGTGTACCATCCGGTTATTGGATAACAATCTTTTCCATATACATTTTTATTGTTTACCCAAACTTCTATACCTTCCCAATGTCCTACGCCGTCAATAGCGAACGTTATTGTATCGTTTCCATCAGCTACAAAGTCAAAATCCCTTGAATGAAGCGAATTTTCGCAATAATCCCTTGCATATTTCCACGCATCAACGAAATATACGGTTCCATCGAATTTTTCTGCAATCCATTGTTGTATATATGTATATTCTGCGGTATCTCTGGTCCACATATCAACATAATAAATATTGAATAGACATATTTTGCATTTCGGAACCATCTTTTTTATGTTACTTATTAGCAACTCCATTTGTTGCATATATTGTTCTATTGAACGAATTGAAATTTCCTGCCCTACCAAATCATCAATGGTTTCTATACAAATAAACTCATTCAAATGCAATGGTTCTGCCCATGTTATTTGACCTTGAACATTATCAACGGTTTCAATTCTACGGGTCTGTACTTGGCGCAAATCTCCGGTATAAGTTCCAATTCGGACAAAATCCCCTTTGGCAACGTCCGAACCAATTATTTCATCGGCTTTAAGACTGCGTGTTGTTATCTCTTTTATTATTCCAATATTTTTTGTTACGTTATATGTATCACTTTCTTTAACATATTCAATTTCGCCTACTTCTAACATCGGGAATTGTTTCAATTCATCTAATGTTATTCCATTGTAAACACGCTTTATCTTTCGTGGATAATTTGCCCAATCATCATTTCCCGTAAGTCCTATTGTTACAACATCGGGACTGAAATAATCAGCAATATTCCAATACGCCCTATTGATATATGAACCACTATTGAAAATTGCCGCTGTCCAACCTCCTATTCCTGCGTTCATAACATTATGGAAAACGGAACTCGCAAAATTAAATACAAAATACGGGTTATTTCCACCCTCTATTTTTAGGGTTATTTCTCTTTCTACATCTGAATCAAACCAAAATTTATAAAATGATTTTTCATTAATCAAACGAAAATCCAAACCGGAACCAATATCTGCCGGGTTTGTTGGGTCGTATGAAATTGTTCCATCCCCGTATGGACTTTCATTTTCTCCACTCTCTGTTTCTCCAACGGTTGATTTAACAAAACAAATTGTTTCCCCGTAATTGTAAGATACATCAATTACCGCCCCCACTGTTGGTGCTTCCTTGAAATACAATGTATGTATAACGTTTCCATTATCATCTAACGAACGTATAACAAGACAATCAACACCAACCGGGAACGTTCCGCCGTACCCTTGCGTATTTAATATAATATTCTTGGAAACTCCATTTACCTTTAGAACATGGGAATATGTAAAGCAACGTTTTAGGTTGAATTTTATTTTCGCCCCATCTCCGGAAAATTGTTCTGTATCGCTTCCTATTGTTGTGTTGTGGTTTGTAAATTCAGCAACTTTTGTATCTCCATCATATAAACCTATTAAAGCAAAATCAGACGTTCTTTCTATCACTTGGCAAATATTTAATTCACTTCCTTTGTGCTTAAACTTAATTTCCGCACCTACTCCGGATATTTTTATGGCTTTTCCATCCATAAATTTAACGTCGTTTGTCTGTACTTCGCCATTTGTCGTTTCAACGTCATTATATGCTGTATATTTTCCGGAACTTTTATACAACCAATCAATTGGCTTTTTTAGATACGAATAAAACAAAAATCCATCGCCCCACACATTTGACGACCCCGCAAAAACAACATTTTTTTGTTGCATCGGCATTATATATGTATTTTCCTTTTGCAATTCTGATATATCCGTTTCTATTTTATGCAATCTATCGTTCAACGGTTCATTCCATGTTCGCAATAGATTGAATACAATTTTATTATTTATTTTTGTGCCGTATAAAAATTCTGTTCCTGCAAAAACCGAATAATCTATTAATACCCTAATTCTTAACCCTGCCATTTCTCCGGACGAAACCGTAACATCAAATTCATGTTCTTGATAGTCGCATGGGACCTTAGGCGCAATTAATATTGACGCTATGTCCCAATTGTTTGTTTTATTGTATATCCTTTTGTTTGCGAAATATACTAACTGCCCAAAAGAACCACCCGTTGTTTTTGTTTGTGCGGCAAGAGTTCTAACAAAAATATCATCGTTTTTTATTGCCTCCGGTACGTCATAAAAACCTATATTTTTAATTGCAGAAATAATTTTCCTTTCCGCTTCACTATAATTGTCATCCGGATTTTTTAAGAAGTTCAATCCACCATTACCGTATATATCGGTTTTCAGTCCGGAAACGTCTGTTTTAAGTGCATCAACATCGGTTTTCAGTCCGGAAACGTCTTTTTTAAGTGCATCAACATCGGTTTTCAGTTCGGAAACGTCTGAATATTCAGAAAAGTTTGTGTATCTATCATTAATTTTCAATTTTATCTCTCCGGTGCCGGTATCAGATATATAAATTGTCTCACTATCCGGAACCTGCGAAACATCTATTGTTATATAGTATTGTTTGCCGTCTATTTTATATAAAAATGGGGCATTGAAATTTACATTAGTCAACAAATCACCTCTTTGCCAAACTTGACCTTTCTCCCATGCAAAACCAATTCTATTCCCAAAAGCTGAATGTCCTTTTACAAAAGAAAAAAATCCTAATCTTAAACTTTTATCAAATCCGGCAATATTTAACCCTCCAACTTTTTCAAAGAAAAGAGTATTTGTTGCTTTTACGACTGAATTTTGAAAGTCAAACCAATCCGGATAAACATTTATTGATTTATTTGTAAGAACATTTAGCCTATAAACACGCCAAATATTATTGTCCGTATATATTATAGCCAATTCATTTGGATTTACTTGTATATTGCCAAAGTTTACATAAATACCATCTGTTGTAGTCAAATAGAATACATTTGCATCGGGTGTTCCGGGATTTGTGCCGGGTATGGCTATTCCTGCAAATGTCGCATTTTCTCCAATTACAGATACAATACTTTTTAATACATTTTGAAGTATTGCCCCGGTAATTTCTTGATTGCCATTTGTTTTTATAACATCTGCAATCGCTTGTTTTAATTCTTGATAATTGCCCATAATTTAACTTTTTATTCGTTATTATAATCATTATTGTAATCGCTGTTAAAATCGCCAATATTTGCCCCTAAATATCCACGACCTATTTTCTTAACAACGGTTGCCGTCTGAAATTCTATTTCCACGCTCGCCAAATCTCCCTGCGTCTGCCATTTTGGGGTAATTAGAAACGTGTCGCAATCGTATTCCCTGCCGTATTTATCCGTTATGTGTATATAATCAGCCATACGAATAAAACGCATAACATCGCATAAGTATTCCGGTGCCAATATAGTACATTTGAACGTCTTTACCGAAATTTGTTTTTCCGGGAAAAAATAACCGTCCCTTTCCTCGCCGTCCTCTTCAAATTCATAATCCGGTTTTCCTAACTCGGTACAAAGATATAACATGTTTTTGAATGTCGGATTTTTATAAACTATTTGTCCGGCGTCAAACACTAAATTTTCAATGTCCCACCAATCAATTTTCAAATAACCGGAAACGTCCTGCACAACCGTAAACATTTCAGAATACCACGTTTGAACGCCATCAGATAACCGCAAATAATAAATTCCGTCAAACTGATTTAACGGCATGGGTAATATTGCCGGGTATAATATTACATCATATCCCAACGACTGAAACCGGACAACTTGCAATCCGGTTTCCCTCATGTATGTTGTTATATTTGCAATTTGTTTTCCGGTTTTATCATATAGAATAACAGACGTAACAGAATTTGAACGGGTATTTCTTATTATCTGAAACGGCAATAATCTATCAGCCGGTGCGAACAATGGGTATATTTGCCCGTATGCGTAACTTTTACGGTGGTTCTGCTGCTCTATTGACGTGTACCACGGCAATACGCTTATATTGTTATTCTGTATCATATTTCAACGTTGCTTTAATGTTTCGACTACACAAATTTACGCTTAATTTATCAACTTGACCGTTACCGATATACGTTTTTATTAGTTGCATCGGGTTTGGGTCGTCATTTGCCGGAAAACTAAACGTTTGTTTCTTCTTTCTCTCAATACCGTATGCGTAAACCTCGGAACCGTTTATTGATACACGACGGGCGGGTAAATCATATAACCAATACGGGGATTGCAGATTGATAAACGCCAAATATCCGTTTTGCAAAAAGTATTCGACCCCGTTAATAGTTTGGCGGGTAAATGGTAATATCCATTGCGACCCGGACGTTGGCGGAACGGCGGCAAACAAGGCGAACCCGTCCGAACTCATATTGCCGGGGTTTAACAACATCATATCAATATCGGACGTAAAGTTTGATATATTAATTTCCTCAACCTTTCCGGGCGTTACATACTTGCTTATTACTTGTATCGGCAACCCTTCAAATGCCGCCGTAACGTCGTCCATCCATTCAAATTGGTAACGTTCCGGCAAATCGACCTTATCAAACGAATATTCCGACGTGTTGAACGCCCACGGTTTCCCGTTGCGCAAATTCAATTCCTTTGTCAAATCGTGGCTTAATATAGCCCCGCCGGAATAGGAACCGCCATTGCGGAAATATTGGATATGTTCGATTTTAAATTTGCCGTCCTCAATGAACCAATAACATTTAAAACAATCCCGTAACATATTGGTAAATTGTTGTAAGGTCGTCGGGGCTTTTTGTGCGGGTTGCTGATATTCCCCGTTTATAATATTGGTTTTCTGTGATACAAGCAAACGGAAATTCAACCCGGATATTGGGTTGTTACCGCTGTATAAAAATTGACTGTATTCCGCCGTGGCTGCGTGTGTTATACCCGGTGCAATCTGATTGAGCAAAACGGATATACAAGACGCAACCGGGAACGCATCCCGCAAAGTATATGCTTTTCGTGCTTTTTCCTCTAATATCCAATCCATCAAATAAAACCCAAACCATAACGACGCATAACGCCACGTTGACCGGGCTATTGGATAAAACGTTTGCCCGTATATGGAATAAGGCGGCGCAAAATACTTTCCGTTGTCCGCTAATCCCCACTCGGTCGGGGTATCTGAAAAGTTGTTTGAAATAAACGCCACGTCGATTGCGTAACCAATCGCACGCCTATAATTACGGTTATTATCAACTATATCATCGGCGGGCAATGGATATGTATTAAGGTCGCCGATTTTCTCCACGTCGCACAAATACCGGGCGTATATATTATAACTTTTCATATCGGCGTGCATTGTTCCGGTTGCCCCGGAACCCTCAACGGCGGTTAAATCAAATTCCAACGTATCAAACGGTTCCTGCGTTACCTTTTGATAACGAAACATTACCGTATCGTCGGATTGTTTCCGTATTTCAACTACAGCAATACCAAACGGCAACCCCCCGTTTATTCGTTGTTGTGAAATATAGATATAATAATTAACATTCAATTCCGGGTATAATTTTCCCTCGAAAACGTCTGCACTTGCACCCGTCGCCATTCGCCCGGTATAAAGCCCGGATATTACCGCCGGGGAACCGTTGGACGTAATTTGTATTTCTTTCAATATATTGCACAAAGCAAAATGATAGGTTTGTACTAATGCGTTTTGGTCTGTCGTGGCGTTTGCGTCTTGTTCCCAATTCGTACCGCCCAAAAAACAAGAAACAACACTATCCCCCGGAACGTATATTTGAATTAATGGACGCTTGTTTATCGTTATCCGTTGGATTGTCGGGGCTAACGTTATTAAATTGTATTCCTTTTCCAATCCCGCCAACACGTCGTTATAATCGTCGATTGCGTCCGGTTGTACAACAACCTTTTTATCGTAATCGGTAAACGTGCAATCGGTTTTCATAAACTTGCCTTGAAAGTATTGGAACCATGTACGCCCGCCGTCGTCGCTCTTTTCAATGCAATACAAAAATTCATTGTCGAACGATTGACGGTTTATATAGTCGTAATCATCCCGGACAAAGGTAATTTTGCCGGATAATTTGGCACGATAAAACCGTTGGTTGGTTTCTAATTCGTACTCCTTTGCCAAATCGTCCTTATAAATCGGATGCACGGTTTGACCTTGTAAGACGTTCGGGGCGTCCAACGTTCCCAATCTCAACCATGCCGTCCCGTTGGCGTAATGCGCTTTGATTACATTAAACCGGATATATGCGGCATTGCTTGGTATGTCAAATTCCGTATTTGTGGCGGACGGGTCGCTCCCCCAACCGCCGATAATTTTTTTATTGCTATCGTAAAATGCGCCCCCGGATTGCGTGGTGAAATTCTGAAACAATTTGCGGGGGTACACATTCCCAACCGGGACAAAAGTACGGGTATAATAGAACTTTGTACTATTCCCGTTTATGTTCCCGGTTATGTGACTTATCGCCCCGTTCGCTAAAAACACATTTACAAATGAATGTCTATAAATCGGGTTCATATCAATTTTTAATTTTACGTGTCAAATTCTTGTAAACCTCAATAACATTGCCGTTGCCATCGACGTAACGACGGCGGCGGTTTTGTTCCTTAATCTCCCTTACATCGTCTTTTAAATCCCGCAAATCCGGTGCGTTATTTTGTTGAACCGTTACATTAATGCCGTCGGTATTGTAGGCATTAAGGTACTTTTGGGGGAATGTTCCCCGGTTCAAACTATTTATTACGTCCGGGATTAAACGACGGAAACGGCGGGAATTACGTTTATTGATAACGGCGAAAAATTCGCCTCCCTCGGCACGTCGGCGGGTTCCGTCCGGTTTCGTTCCTAAATCAATATCATTTCCGCTTTGGTGCGAACCGCCCTCCAAAAGTTCAACGGTACCGTCGCCGTATGTTTCCGTTCCTCCGTTTCCTCCGGTCTGTTTTGCCAATTGCGCCGCCTTGATTTTAGACGCTGCAAAACTCGCCCACATTACGGCAATTGCAGGTATTGCAAACGGGAAACCTAATTGCGACCATATCAGCGCCGTTGCTGTTACCATGTTTCCGATTTGCTGCAATGTTTGTATTGCTGCCTGCTGTTTTTGCGCTTTCTGTTGTTCTTTCAACGCTTTTTCTTGGTTTTTCTTTGCCAAATCCAACTCCTTTTGCGCTTGTACAACATTATTGGCGTACCCGTTTGCCCTTGCTTCCAATTCTGCATCCAACGCCGATTGTGCGGCGGAAACCTCTTTATCAGCTTGCTCAACGGCTGCATCTGCTGCGGCAACACGTGCCGCCGTGAATGTATTTAACGCATCCAATGCGTATTGCATAGACGTATTAATTGCCTCTTTTTGGTCGTCGTCCAAATTAAGCCCAAACAAACCGTAAATGTCTGTTCCTCGTTCCTCCCCTTTGGATTGCTCAATTTCTTGGTCTATTTTTTTAATAGTGTTTTGAATTGTTTGTACCTCAACATCAGACAATTTATTGGCGGCTTGCTGATTTAATTCTAAAACCTTTTGCAAACGTTCCTTTTCTGCTTGCAAACGGAATTGAGTTTTCCGGGCTTCTGAATTTCTCAACAAATCAAACTCCGATTGTGCCAACGCTTGTTGTTGGTCGAATATCTGTAATTGCGCTTGCAAATATTCGTCCGCAATTCCGGCTCCCTTTGCGTCAAAACTTGCATTAATCGCCCCGGCGTCTTGCTGTTGCCCGGTCGGTTTCTGTTGGTTCTGTAATAATGCGGTTTGTCTTTCGTTTTCCAACAACTGCATCCGCAATTGTCTTTCCTGCTCGCTTCCCTCTTTGACTGCTTGCAAACGTAATTCAATGCTTTCTTTCTGCAACGCCAATTCCTGCAATTGTCGGTCTTGTTCGATTTTCAATAATGCCTCGGTTTGTTGCTGTTCCAACGCCGTAATTGTGGCGTTTATCGCTTGGCGTCCGGTTTCGTTCAAATCCTTTTCGGTCTGCAATTGGTGTTGTAAATCCTCAATTTGGCGGGAATACTGATATTGCGTTTGTTGGCGACGCTTTGCCCATTCGTCGGTTTCCAACTGCAATTGTGCATCCTGCAATTTTCGGGTTGCTTCCAAATTCTTTTTATATGCCGCTTCAATTTGCTTTGCTTGTTGTTCTGCTGCCTTTTCCGCATCGCTTTTACCCCTTGGCGTTACGGTTGGGTTCTGTGTCGTTACGGGCTTATTGTCTGTTTGTGGCGTCGGGGTATCTCCAACAGAAACCGGGATTGTTAACGGTTTTATTTTCTTTTGCATACCATCCAAACCCTCTTGGAAATTTTCTGTTATGTCTTTAACTTGGGCTTTAACCAAATTTCCGTACGCTGCTGCATAATCTGCCAATCCTTTTTTTACTTCGTCAAAATCTAACGTAAACGCCCCCTTTAATGCGGTTCCGGTTGCTTTGACTATATCAATAAAGAATCCAAACAAATTTCCCAACGTATCAAATGTTGTTTTGAATCCGGCAACAATCCCATTCCAAATTGCACGTATCAAAACACTTTCATTGTATAACTCAATCAAGTAATTGACAACATCAATAACCCCTTTTATTATCGCCGTCAATCCTTGGTTAACAAAAACTTTTGCCTGCGTTGTCAACGTTTCAAAATTTCCTCCGGTTGCGTCAAACAACCCGGATAATGCGTTTTGCAACTCAATTTGGCTTTGCAATTGTTCCTCCTGCAATTGCGCCAAAACTCCGGCTTTCCCTTTTACTTCATCCATGTTTGTTGAAATATCTTTCAACGTGCGCAAATACTGCAATCCGGCGTCCTCTCCGGGACCCCCGAATATATCTGCAATTGCAGCCCCGACCGTTGCCGCATTATCCGGCAATTCTGCCAATTTTGCGGAAACGTCTTGTATAACATCGAACGTTGTTTTGGTTCCGGTCTGCAAATCTTTTTGAACTTGTTCCGACGAAATACCGATACCGTCCAAAGCCGCCGCCGTCGCCGTCGTCATTTCACGCAAACGCAAATTTGCCTCCTTAATTGCGTCAACGCCTTTGTCCGAAAAGATACCCATTTTGTTTGTTTGGGCTACAATCGCAACAAATTGGTCTGCTGATATTCCAGCCTCTTTGAAATATGCCGGGTATTCTTTCAACGTGTCTAAAAATTCCCCGTTCGCATCGGCTCCGGACAAAAAACCATCCTTAACCAACTGCAATGCCTCATTTGCAGAAATACCAAATTGTTTTGATAATGCGTTTGTTGCAATCAATGTTTCCCGGAAATCTGCGTTGAATGAATCGGCGACGGCTTGCACCTCATTTCTAAACGCTTTCAAATCATCGCCACTTTTCCCGGTAAATTGTTGCGTCAATCTCGTTGCCTCAACTAACCCGGCGTTATAATCGTACCACCATTTAAACGCCGCACCCGCCGCCGCAATTCCGGCAATCGCCAAAAAAACCGGGTTTGAAAGTAATCCCAACAAAGTTTTTCCCAATGCTTTTGCCCCGTCGCCAATAGCTGTAAAAACGGCTTTACTTTCAGCCCCGCCACGTCCTAACGCCAAAAGACTTTCGCCAAATGCGCTATTTAAACCTAACGTTTCTTTTAATTTGTCGCCATACGCAATAATTGCGTCGGACGCCTCCGTATAATTTCCGACGTTCAATTGAAATTTCCCGGTTGCTTCCTGCAAACGTTTCATTTCTTCGTATATTTCTTTGGTTTGTGCAACCAATTTTCGCCCCTCCTCGGTGTTTTCCCGTTCGGCTTTAGTCATGTTGTTTAAATAAATCTTATTCAATGAATATTGCGCCGATAAACGGTTATAACTACCCTCGGCGGATTGATTTATTTTCACAATCAGTTTATTAATTTGGTTCGCTTCCTGCTGTGCCAATTTTAACTCGGCTAACTTTTTGGCGTTCTCGCTTTCTGCAAACGCCAAATCACGTTGCGCACGTGCCAAACGTTCCGCATCGTCTGCGGCTTTCTTGGTTGTGTTCCTGCCGTCCTCGGTTGCCCCGGAAACCTTTTGCAGAACCGCCGCCAACTGAATTGCTTCCGCCCTAATATTTTTCAACGCATTTGTATATGCGTCTGAAAGTTCATCCAATTGCTTTATCAAATCAGTAATCGAATTATCGGGGCTTACCAAATCAGAATATTTAATTGGGTTGTTGTTATCTGCCATATATCCGACTATTTGTTTTTGTTATTTTCGGGCAATTTGCCCTACAATCAATTTTCTTTTCTCAAATGTATAATTTATCGTCTGAAAAATAAAACACCTCAAATCGCCTTATTTTGGCTTTTTCTGCTTGCTTTTTTCGCTTGCTCCTTAATGTATTCAAATGCGTTGTAATATTCCAAAACGGTAAACGATTTTGGGTTTACGTGCAAATGTTGGGACAACATCAAACACATATTTTCAAACTGCTTGTCGTATTGTATTTCCACGCTATCCGACCCGCTAAACGATTTGGGTTTTGTATAAGTCAACAACAACGTCGTAATATGGTCTATTTCTTCCCGTTTGTCGCTTTCGTCCCCCTTTATTATCGCATCCAACATTAACATCGTGCGTTGCTTCAATTGGTCGTAATACTCTTTAACCGTGGCGTCGTCGAATAGTTTAGGAAAATACAATTGCAATTCTTTATCTATTTTTTTTTTGACCGCTTCCAATTGGGCGGTCAACTCGGCGTTCGGCGCATCGGCGAATAAATCCAATACCTTTTGCAAACCGTCCGCCGTCATATCGTTGTATTCGGTTCCGTCCACGGACTTAACCAAACAGGCAAACGCCAAATACTTTGGCGATATGGCGGATTGGACGAAATAAACGTTTTGCCGCAAATTATCCAATTCCTTTTCCGCCAAATCCGGCTTTTCCTTTCGGATAAACCGGATTGCCTTTTCAATATGCGCATCCCAATCGTTCAAATCCGACCCAACCCCGGCGTCGATAAGCAACATTTTGTTATATGCGTGAAATCGCAAAATCGGCAATTCGTCGATACTGTCGTACAACACAACCGCCCGTTCCCCTATCTTTGTCGTTTTCATAAGAGTATGCGGGTTATGACTGTTGAACAAAACGGGACCAATAACAATGCCGGGTTCCCGGTGCATATAGCAAACAGGACGGACAAAACGACCCCCGCCCACCATGATAAGCAAAAGCCGCAATTGAACATCTTAACAAAAAAGTCGTTGCCGTGAACTTGGACGTACTCAATAACGCCCCACTTTTTTAACAGGGTCAACAGGAACGCCGCCACGGTTGCCACGACCAAAACCCAAATAATGAAAGTTACCATATCGTTAAATGTTACAAGGTTGATTAACTGACAATACACCCTCAAAGCGAAAACCGCCGAACGGGTGCATTAAAAATTGATTATCTATTTCGTCCAACGTAAACCCACGGTACACGTTTTCCGCCAACTCATAAATCCGGTTTATTACAATCGTCCCGTCTTTCAGCCAAAAACCGCCATTTAGGACGGTCAATATTTCGTTCTTCAATGCCTCGGTATTCCGGTTGTTGAGTTGACCGGGGTAAACCTTGCGCAAATCGAACCAAACAATAAGGGAAAACGGGGCTTTAATCTCGCTTTGCTCTTTGGGAACCCAACCGACCGTTTGCGGGTCGTCTATCCAAAAGAACGAAAAATTGCCAATATTGGCATCCGGGGAAACGTCGATATAATCATTGTCGCCTCTCCATTCCGTCCCGCCCGCATATACGTTCGGGGTATAATAGCGTTTGCCCTGTATCACTTTGGCGATACGTTGCGCCCGCCCAAATGCGATGTCCAACCAATCGACGTTATCCATTAACCCGGTTTGTATGTTCCCCAAAACCCGGTCGATTAAAACCGGGTTGGGAATTATAGGGGTTGTTCTCTTATTCGTTGCCATATAATACGTTTTTTGCTTTCTTCATTAAGTCCGGGAATATATATTGCCAAATCAACGCCGCAATATTTTCGTCCGTCAATCCCAATATTTGCCGCCCGTACTTTTTTATTAAGTCCTCCGTTTTGAAATCCGACGCTTTTATTTCAAACTGTTTGTCGCCGACTTCCAAAAAAAACGACGCTTCAAAATCCCCGGTATCCCGTAACGTTACCCGGTTTGTCGGTTGTCCCTTTTCCTCCTTTATGGCTATCGTCAACGGCGAATACGGGGCGTAATCCATAATATCCACGCCCAAACGGTTAATACCTTGTTCAAACAATTGTTCCTCGGCATTCATATCAACAATATAGGCGTCATTGTCCCAAATGATTTGTTGAATGTATGCGCCGGACGATAACCCGTTGTTGAACGTGGCAACCCGGTTGCGTAAATCCTGTATTGACTTTAACCCCGCCATAATCTTACGTTGTCCGGTATTTTACACCGTGGTTATTACAAGTAAGGCAAATACGGTCGATACCCTGCGTATCCAACCGCAACGCCTCGTATGCTTTTTTAAGGTCATAACCCAAACCGCCGGGGCGACCCTCAACGTTGCCGTCCAATTCGTAAAGAATTTCCAACCGGGTTGCGTTTACTTGGTTCCGGTTTACCTTAACATCGGGGTTCATTGCCAACGTGCGCAACATGATTGCGGCGACCTGTCGTTGGATAACCGTTTGGAAAATCTGCCTTTCCTTAATGATAAAATCCGTTAGGTCGCAACCAACGGTTATTTCGCAATTCAACCCGTAATTCTGCGTATTGGTGTACATCGTCAACGCAATATCCCACAACTCCGGGTATTCGTCGAATGTTTCCGGGGCGTTCATCATAAACGGGGATACCTGTAAATACTTGGTTATTTCCCGCCAACGCTCCAAATCAACGTAACCCGTACACGTCCCGCACGGCTCCCGGCTCCAATCCTTTGTCATGTTAATTGCCTGCATCCCGGCGGGCAAATCGTTTTGGTTGTAACAAAGGAACCACGACCCCCCGGCGTTGTTTCCGGTACTGATATACGGCAAATAACAATCTTTCAACGGGAACCATTGAAAACCGCCGTTTGTCTGCGTAAAATTCAAATCAAACGTCTTTATCGGGTCAATTTGGGACGAATGGAAAAGATACATACGGACAACCCCGGTTGCGCCCGTCATTTGCAACCCGATTTGTTCGATTTTCATTGTTACGCCCATAGAACGAACCGGGACAATTTCAAACCCGACTAATTTATGATTATTCGGCAACGTCGCCCGGATACGTCCCGCACCGTCAAAGAACGTGCGCCGTTCCAATAGGTTCTTTGTTTCCTTATCCAATCCCTTTATTTGCGTGAATGTTTGTACCATTTGCGCAATACCGTTACGGGTCAACCGCTCCAAATAATCGGAAATGAAATTGTACGGTTGCCAATATGGGTTGCCGTAATCGTCGTTGTAATCGTCGTTAAAATCGCTTTCGGTCGGTTCCTCGTTTTGGTTGTCCCGTGCGGCAATCCAAACTTTGTTGTTGTGGCGAACCTTTGCCCCGGCTTTGTATTCCCTTATCATATTCCAAACCGGATATTGAAAAACGAAATCATCCGGGACGATTGCCCGGACATTATCCAAAGTAACAAGGGGGTGCGCACCTTGAAACGTCAAACCGCTTTCCGTCTGCGTTAAATTGTCGTCTATCGCCTTTGCCGGGTCGTATGATTGTTCCCACCCGACGACGTGCAATAATGCGTCCTGTATTTCTTGTAATCTGTACATCTGCGTTTGAAATAAATAAGGGGGCGGGGATAACCACCCCGTCCCCTCGGTTTAACAATTCGTTATGCTCCGGCGTTATACGCTCGCACCTCCGGCGGGAAATTCCCCGGCGTTGGTTACATATACAGGCATACCCAACGGTTCGTTTGGATTGCGGGCGGCAATCTCGGCTTTGATAATCGGGTTTGCCACAGTATCCGGGTTGCTGTTGTAAGCAACCATATACGCCACGTCAACGGAAAATCCGAAATACTCCTTAACGGCGCACGTCAAATCGGCGGTTGCGTCGCCCATAATTGCGGACTGGTCGCCAACGGCGGTGTAATAGTGCGAACCAACGGGCAAATCAATGTACGGCAAACGTACAACGTCCCATTCGTGGAAATTCGCACGGGTGCGGCGCAATGCCTCACGGTCAACACGTGTAAGGATACCAACATTACCGTCAGCAACGGCAAACATGGTTCCCATTTTGCCCGCTTCGTCGGTTACGTTGTTCGTGTAGTGCAAAACCTTGTTGTCGTACTCCATGCGCTTGTTTACGTCGTTGTAAACGCCATGTTGCGCAAGTTTACGAATAAGGCTATCAACCCCGGCGTTGGCGATAATGTGGATATATTCCGGGTAACAGTTAGCCCGCATAATCGGGTTAATATCGCCCAAAATCTCGGTCGCCATTTGGGTTGGAACCTGTACCACGTTGCCCACCTCCTTGTAGTTAAGCAACGTTTTGAACACCTTTGTTTTGTTTGCCTCCAATGCGGCAACGGCTCCGACGTCCAATTTGTCCGCCAAAGCCCGGCACGTCTTTTCCATTTTGCGCAAAAAGTCGTGTTCGTAGGAAATTTCGTTGTTCATGTATGCGGCGGGAACCATTGTAAAGCCAATGGCATAAGTCGCCCAAACAACCGTTACCAATGCGGACGTATTTTCATCGTCAGCGATAACGCACGAACGGACATTGCTAACCTGTACATCGCCGTCGTAATTGATAACGGGTACTTGTACCGTGTTACCAATGGACGCAAACGCACGGTCACGCAAATTGGGGTTAATGATTGAGGACGGGGCGTTGGTTTGCTCAATGAAAAAATCCAATGCGCCATACTCACACGGGCGGGTCATATTACGGTCTAATTCCGGGTTTTCAATCCGCCAATTTTGCAATCTTGTTGCTACTAATGACATAATGTTAAAAATTTAATTGTTATTAAATGCGGGTTTACCCTTTACCCGTGATTGTTTACTTTTCCGGCAATGCGGCAATATTGTTGTCCTGCCATGCCTGTTTCATTGCGGCGTCGAACTTTTCGGAACCCGCCGTTAAACCCTGCGCCATAAGGTTTGCGGCGATTGCTTCGTAAGCCTCGACACGGGTTTTTGCGCCCGTTATGTCAATGGTTGTTCCGCCACCACCGCCGGAACCGCCCGCCGGGGGAACCGTTCCGCCGCCTCCGGCTTGGCGTCCCTTATCCAAAATACCCATTGTTTCCAATTCCTTTGCCAACAGGTCGCCGGGGGTGTACGGGTTCAACTGATTGTTCGGGTTACGCATAATTGCGCCGCTTTCGTCCTTAAAAGCAAGGATTTTACCGCCTTTTCCGTCGTCGATATATTCGGGGTTCATACCCTTAATTTTGTCGATTGCTTGCGCTAACAAAACCTTTGTTGCGCTTTCGGGCAATCCCGGTTTGAATTTCAACCCGGCGGTTGCGGTCTGCAATGCACCCTCGATACGAACGCCGAACAACTCCGTTTGGAAATTCTTTTCGGCTTCATCGTACTTGCTTTTGAGGTCGTTAAACTGCGTTGTTACCGCCGTTAAATCGGCTTTCGCCTGTTTCAACGCCTTTGCCGTTTCCGCATCGGTCGCACCGTCGGCAATTGCCTTTTCCAAACGTGCCTTTTCTTTCGTCAGACTGTCGATTTGGGTTTGCAATGCGCTTGCGCTTTCCGCTTTGGTTTTGAACTCGGCGACCACACGTTTTGCGTAATCAAACGTCTTTTCGGTTCCGTTCTTTGCTATACCGGACGCCGCCAAAATATCTGCATCCAATCCGCCGTAAATTTCGCCCGTCTTTTTGGCGATAACGCTATTTTCGTCGTTGGCGGACAATGTTGTAATTGCCGCAATTTGTTCGTCGGTTAATCCGGCTAATGCCGCATTTGCAATTAAAATTTCTCTCGTTAACATAATTCTTTCCCTTTGAATTAATTAAGTGCGATTGCTGCTACTGCTCCGCTGTTTGCGTTAATAATATGAATTGTGTATTTTGGCGAATCCCCGGTTGTGTCAACCAACCAACTAACAACACGGGCATGGCTGATTTTCTTTTCAACCTCTTTTGTTACCAAAATTACGTCGGTAATTGTTCCGCCCTCAATACATTCAATCAACTTTTTCTTTGTTGCGCCATCCAATGTGGCGGCGGTTGTTGTTACTTCAATAACCAAATTGTCCTGCTGTGCAATCTGTGCCATAATCATAATTTTAATAGTTTAATACTCTGTTACTTTTTCGCTCCGGGTTTGTCCTCGGCTTTGGTTTCTTTGGCGGGTTCAGCCGGGATAACTCCCGCCGCTTTCAGTTCTTCCAAAATTTCAGCCTTTAACGCCGCTTTTTCCTCGGCTTTGGCTTTCGCCTCGGCTTCTGCCTTTGCCTTTGCATCGGCGGCGGCTTTTTCCTCGGCGGCTTTCTGCTGTGCGGCGGTTCGTGCCGCTTTTTCCTCGGCTTGCGCCTTGACGTACTCGTTGGGGTCGTGCAATACGGTAATCGTGTAACCCTGTTTTTTCAGTGCGTCCAAAATGCCGTTTTCAAAGGACTTTTTGCCGAACTTTTGGATACGGGGAACGGATAAGCGTTTTCCCGTTTCGCTGTCAAACTTGCGTACCTCAATAACGCAATGATACAAATGTTGTTCGTTGCTCGGTACAATGTAGTTTTCGGGGGTGACGTAGGTAATTGCGACGTCCTTTGTTTTACCCTCGGTTGCTGTTTTTACTTGCATACTCGTTAAATTTACTTGTTATTATTGAAATCTTTTGGTCGAATGGTATTTGCGTTCCAAATTCCAAAATGTTTGTATTCTCCCGTTCAAACCTGCGGACAAAGTTAGCGAAATTCAACTTTATACGCAATTCATTCTCCGGGATTAAGTTACGCCCGTACAAATCCAATACCTCGTTCCGGGTCAAATGGCGGTACGGCTCCAATTCTGCCAATATCAACATACGCTGCAATTGGGTTGGGTTGTTCCGGTACTCCGTTTCGATAATCTGATTTTGTAGGGCGTCCAATTCTGCCTCACTTGCGCCGCTTTCCTTTGCCGACTTGTAACGGTTCCGCAACTCGCTTACGTCGTACAAATAGAACTCCGTGCCGTAATTGACTTTTGCAGATACGAACATATTGCCGTATCGCAATCGGCAAACCGTTTCATCGACGAACTGTTGGGCGGCTTCAAAGCCTTTTTTCACTCGGTTTAATACCGTGCTTTGGCTCTCAAATGCGGCTTTAACCTGTTGTTCGTTGAATGCCTCCCGTTGGGTTACTTCCTCGTTTTGTCCGACGACGGCGGTAATAATGTTTTCCCGCAATCGCTTTTCTTCCTCAACGTTATAATCCAAACTTGTACGGTCAACGGTCAACATTTGTACCGGGTTCCGCAAATCGGGTTGTTTGTCCCCGTCCGGTATCGGTATTTCAACAAAGGAACCCGCCCCGGTAATCCGTTTGTCGCCGCACTTGGGGCAACGCATCAATAACCCGGCTTGGTCTAACCTGTAATACCCTTGTTTGTCTTTCAAAAATCCACCGTCGCAATAATCGCCGTTTTCGGCGTTTGTAAAATCGCACGATTGTTCGTAACCGGAATATATCGGGTACGCCCCGTACATATCCAAATGCCGCTTCGATATATGGAAAAACAAAAACCAATCCAACGCCTCCAATTCTTTTGTTAGCGGGGATTGTTTAACGTCCGGTTCTCGCAAATTCATTGGCTCGTTCCAAAAGAAACGGGCGGGGCAATAGCGCAAATCGTGTGGGTTATCAACCAATAATTCGCCTATGTTGTCGCCGTCGTCCTCTGCAAATACTCTGTATCGTTCATCGTCAATAACTGCAATACGTTTATCGGGTTGGCGGAAAATTATCCAATCCATAACCCCGGTTGTCCGGTTTGCCTCAAAGGTTATGACGCTTTCGATAGGTAGCCAATAAAAATACGGGGTCGGGTATCGGTCGGCGGGGTTTTGCTCGGCGGGCAAATCAACTATTAAGACGCTGTTTATTTCCGTCTTGAAAAACTCCCAACCTTTTGTATTCCAAATTTCCGGCTCCTTTAATACATCTTGGCGGTAATACTCCCAATCGTCCCGTTGTTCCGTGTTTTGAAATTGATAGTTGAACGCCGGGTTACGACCGTCGAAAATACGGCTTAACTTATCAAAACAAATGCCCGTTACCTCGTTGGTACGAACGGGGTAACGGAACAATGTTTTGAAGATTTTGAATTTATCGTGCGGGATAAGATTTTGAACCCATGCCAAAAAATCGGTCGTGGGTAAACACATTAAGGGCGTTACGTTGGTTTGGGCGTGAAATTTAATGCGGTTTTGGTGTATGACCGCTTTATTTATCGTCGCCTTTTTCCTCGGTTCCGTTATTTCCTTTTTTATGCGTTTTATATCTAATCCCATTTTCTTTGCTAAATTCAAAAGGTGTTTTTTCGGGCAACTGCCAACCGCCATTGTTAGGCATCCGCAACAGGCGTTCGGCGTGGTTAATCTCAAATTCTTCGGTCGTGTTAAGGGTCGGACACTCCAACACGACCTTTGTAACTTTCGCCGTCATTACGCTTATGCGGTTTTCAAATCCGTAAGCGGGTTAAACGCCGGGGCAACAATCGCCAAATCGTCCGACCAATTCGGCAAAAACGACCATTGTATTGCGTTGCTGTCCGGGGCTTCCAATCCGCCCAACGTCTTATCGCCGATAAACAACGAACGTATCGGTATCGGGTAAAATGTACCCTCCGTTGTGGCGTCCTTAATGGCTCCAATTGCGCCGTTTTCGTCGAAAATGAAGATACCCAAATTGTCGCCCCAACTTTCGCATTGCATTTCCTTTAATGCCTTGATAACCGCTTGCGGGGCTTTGCGAATAACTCCGGTAAACGGGGTCGGTTCACGTCCAATAATTTCTTCTACGCCTCCCAACGTTTCGTTACCGCCTCCAAAGGTGCGGGCGGCTCCCGCCTCGGCGGTCGGGGCTTGGATATACGGCGAAACAACTACTTTCGTGCTATCCTCCGCCGATAACAGGGGCGTCCACGACGCTAACGCCGTAATCGCTTTTTCACTCGTAAAACTGTTTTTGCTTCCGTCGTCTTTCATAAGACGTTGAAAAGCCACTTTCTGAACCTGTCCGAAACTTTCCGAACATTTAATTGCGGGTACATCGGGCAACGCCGCCCCCGCCGGACATTTACAAATCATACTTCTTTGTTTTTAACGTTAAAAATATTATTACTTTCTCCGGGGCTGTCCCTTTGCCCTCTCGTTTCGGTTACAAAGTTATAAACTTTTTCCCGGATAATCTTGCATATCTCAAAAATATTGCTAATTGCGTCGTCTTACGCCTCGGTTTGCGTGTGCGTATGGCTGTATATTGCCGTCCGCAATCTCCTTTTCATATATCCCGGTCAATCCGTCCTCCGGGTCGTCGTGCGTATTGGCTCCGAAATTGCGCAAAAATCCGGTTACATGGTCGTAAACGGCTTTGTACCGGGTTTCCCAACCGAACGGCATAATTATATGTTGATTAACCATTGCGGACGCTGTTATTATCCGGCTTTCCTTGTTGCCCCCTTGATAAAACGGGTCGGTAATCGCCCGGACTTTCTTTTTGATAACCTTTTCATAACCCGCACCACCGTTGTTGCTCTCAACCCACGCTTTTTGCGTCCCGTTCCGGTTAATCATCGCCGGGACGGTTACGGTTGTAACGTCCGTATTTTCGTCCGTCATTTCCATATCTGTAATAAGGGCAAACAATATCGGCTCCATGCGCTTTGTTTTCTCGTTGAAAAACAGATTGTCGGACTTATACACGTCATACGTTGCGGCAAACAACAGGTCGTCGCCCTCATCGGCAACGTCAATGTATGCGCCGGAACGAATGTACGTGCCGTAATCGGATTTTTCGACCCACGTTTTGAAAGGTTGGTACAATCGACCCTCGGCGGAACCGGGGTTGCCTTGATACAGGCATTGAAATTGCACCGGGTCTAATGCCTTTTGCGCTTCCAACTTTTGCTTACTGTGTCGGCTTTCCCATAATGCCGCCCCCGGTTCCCGTGGGTCTATCTCGGTCGGTTCCCCGGTTTTCAACCCCTCAAAGTTTATGCGCACCCACGCCCCCGGCGTTACGTCCTCCAAATCCGCCCAACACTTAACATCAATAATCGTTTCGCCGCTCTTTTCAATGCGCCCTATCAAATCGTCGTCGTGCCAACGGGTAAATACAATCAATTCTTGACTATCGTTGTGTAAACGGGTGCGTACAACGGTCGTGTACCATTTCCACGCCGCCGCCCGTACTATCGGGCTGTTACCCTCGGCGTAATCTTTATACACGTCGTCCAATATCGAAACGTCCACGGTTTTAGACGTCAGCGAACCGCCACGACCGACGACACGCAACGACCCCTTACGCCCGACCATTTCGATAACATCGGAATTGCGCAAATAGGTATTCGCCATTGTTACGACGTTCGACCCATTTAAGTACGTGCCGGGGAATAATTCACGATACCGGGGCGTGTCGATTATTCGTTGAACGTCCCGGTTAAAATCCCGTGCGATTGTCGCCGCATACGAACCGATACATATTTTGCGGTCGGGGTCTAACCCCAACATAAATGCGGGTAATTTGCGGCTTGACCCCTCCGATTTGCCATGTTGCGGCGGCTGTTGTACAATCATCTTTCGTATTTTGCCATGCGCAAACATATCCAACAGGGTATAATATACAACATGAAACGGTTCCAATACCAAATCCGGTTGCATATACCGGGCAAAGTTGATAAGACGTTTACGGGCGGCGGCTCGCACCAATTCGCCGGGGTCTGCCTTGATTGCCTCGTACATCTTCAATAATTCCTCGTTGCTCATGGTCGTACAATTTTATCGGGTGTAACTATCAATTCGCCGGGCTTTTTCGGTATCCAATTCAAACACGCCGTTTCGCTCCTTATCCGGGAACGGTTCGGGGTAAACGGACAACGGCAACAAATCGGCAATCTATTTGCAACATCTAAATTCTCATGGTCGAAATACCAAACACCGTGTCCGCAATCCCCGCAATAATGGTTCGTTTTGGTTACAACCTGTTTAACAACATTCATTCGCTTTGCCATTATTGCGCCCCTCCTTTCTCGGCGATTGTCTTTTGAAATTCGGCGGACTGCAATTTGTCGGCGACGGCAAACAACAGGTCGTCCGGGATTGCCTTAACATCGTATTTCGGTTTATCGTCGTCCGTCCCGGCGTTGTATCCGGGTATCTCGATTTTAACGGGTGCATCAAATCCCAACATCTTTGCCCGGCGTTGTTGAATGTTCAACAGCAAGTCCAAAAACCGGGGATTGCCCGCCGACGTTTCAACGGTCGTTTCGTCATACCCGTAATATTCCGGGTCGCCGTCGGTCGCATCCGTTTTGATAGGACGCCCCCGGTTGGTTTTCTCTTTGGTGCGCTGCTTTCCGGTTTTGGATACCTCCCACGCCTCCCACGCTTGTTGCTCCATTTTATCCAACTTGCGCAATTCCTGCGTAACATATTCGTCGATTGTTTCCAACCGTTCCCGCTTCCATTCGATAAGGCATTGTTGCAAATCGTAATAAACCATTTGAAACGAAATTGTATAACCAACGCCACGGGCGGACAAATCCCGGTTCAATGCGTCGGCAATTTCTCGATACGAATAACCACGCAAAAACAAGTCGGCACAAAACCGTACATCGTAAATCCTTTGTTCCTCGGAACGTTTGTTGTATCCGGGGGGCTTTCGCCCTTTGTTCAATTTTTCCATCGTCTAACCTCTTTTAATGTCAAACAGGGGTCAAAATCTGCCTTTTACGCCTTTTCGTCCTTTGGCTTGGTTCCTTATCGGCTCCTTTGCCTTTGTTCTTTCGTTCCGGGCTTTATCCTTTCCCCTGTTTACCTCCTTAAAACGTTGCTTACCCTTTGCAAGTTATTTGCACGGAATTTCCATTTTAAGAGGCTTTATTGTCTTATTCAATACTTTCTATATCTCGGCGGTTATCTTTTAACCACGGGGCAAATTTACGGCTTTTCCTGTACATTGCCAACCGTTTGTTCTCTCTCACATATAAACGGCAAAACCCCGGCTTTGTTTCCGGGGCTATTGCTCTATCGTCCTATTCCATTTTCATACTTTCCGTTTGAGCAATGAAAATGCGGTTCAACTCCTAATGTGATTTTATACGTATGCCCGTCTTTGGTTTCTTTCAACGCTAAACATACCGGGCGGGGTTTCCCGTTTATCGGATATTCCGGGTTAAAATAACGACACGTCCCGCATATCTTTTCGGGCTTCGATTGTCCGGGGCAATTACTTTTTCCCATTGTTGCCCCCTTTCCTTTTGTTCTTTGCCCGGCGTTTATCCCGTGGGTTCCTTTTCGGCATTTCGACCCGGTGTATTTCTACTTTGGAACCGGGGAACATCTTGCCGAAAAATTCCGCCATTGCTCGCACCTCCTTTGGGACGTCGAACGCCTCCGGCTTCTTATGCTCCGGGCAAATCCCCCGAACCGGGCAATTGTCGCAATCCTCATTCCGCACAACCTCGCCCGGCTTATCGGCTTCTTTGAACCCGTGCCAATTGTCCCTCCGTGCGGACGCTTCGGCGAAATTCTCCATTGCTTCAACTGCTACTTCCGCCAATATGTAATCCGGGGTATCGTTAAAATGCGCCTCCAAAGAATTACGGTTGATAACCTCGGCAATCTCTTTCAAAAATTTTTCTCTTTTGTTCATCGCTTTATTGATTTTTGGGTTTGTACTCTTGGCACGGCATAACGCCGCACGATTGTTCGCATTTGAACGCCTCGCAATAACCGTTCCCGTTGACGTCCTCGTTTGTAAAGTTGGCGCAATTCCCGCATCCCTTATCGCCGGGTTCTTTCGGTACGCTTACGCCTTTCGGCTCAAACTCCCGGTTAAACTCTCTTTCCGGGCGGGTTGTCAATCGTCCGTCCGGTTCCCGGACAATGTAGTACGTTTCCGGGGCGTCAATGAAAATGCCGTTGCCGTCCGGGAACGAATAAACCGCCCGCCCGTTTGGGGTTCTCGGTATCGTCATGGTTCCGCCTCCGGTAAATCTCAACAGGTCGTCCAAATTGTCCCGGCGTACCTGTATTGCGTCAACTTCTAACAACGTGCGGCAATATCGGGTTCCCGCCGTGGCGTCCGGCTCAACTAACCGGGTGCGGATTTGTTCCGGGTATTCCGTCGGGTCGTACTCGACGTTGAAAACAACGGCGGCGTCTAACGTGTGGGTAACTAACAAGCGTTTCCCCAATCGTCCGGCGACTGCCTGTTTTAGTGCTTCAATTGCGTTTTCCTGTATCTCGGTTGTGTCAACCGTGATTTCGTAACGGTCGGGTTTTTCCTCGACCTCCGGTTGGCTTTTGGCAATATCGCCAATCATAACCAACAATTCCGCATCAAACGGGTTTAACTTACTTTCTGTCATGCTCTAATTTTTTATTCGTTCTTACTGTTTTCGGATATGCCAACCGCCAAAATATCGTTTTTCGGTCGGTTCTGTTGTACTTATCGCATTGCCTACCTATTCCGGGGCAATCTTCCCTTTGGATTTTGCAGCGAACGCAACGTTGCGTAAATATTGCGGGGTTGTTGTTGGCTAATCGTGCATCCGCTGCCGTCCATATCTCGGCAATCAATACCATACCCCGGTAAACGCAACGTTCGCCGGGGTTGTACTCTCTGTTTGGGTCGAACGGTTCGGGTTGCTTAACTCTCATTCTTTGCCCGCTTCGTTTACATAGCCAAACAATGCGTCCAAATCGTCCTTTGCGCCTTTTACGCAAATTCGTACCCTATCGCCCCCGGCTAATGCGGTTTCGACAATCTCACAATTATACCGGGGGGCGTTTATCTGTATCATTGCCGCCGTGGTATTCGTTACAAACTCGTTTCTTTCTTCCATGCTCTCGGATTTTTGAAGTAAATTAAATGCCTCCGTTGGTTCGTTCTCGCTTTGACACGCCCCCAACAAAAGCGTTGCCAAAGATAACAATAAAATCTTTGCTTTCATTGTTTTACCTTTCTTTTAATCCATATAAACCGTATGCCAATGCCGAAAAACAATATTTTCGCCTCAATATCAACATAACGGTCGTAACCGTTTATTGCATCAATGGATACCCCAAATTGCCAACTATGATATTGCCAATACTCACGGGCGTAAACATAGACGCCGACCCGTCCGATATGAAAACCAATTTGCGCCGTATGTACGTCGCCATTGTTGCGGATAATTCCAACCTGTTTTTTACTCATATCTCCAAATATATTTTTTATAATGTTTTAAACGTCCCTTACAGCAACTAATAATATTTCCATGATTAAAACCGCATCTTTGCGCATCATGTATGCAATCCCATTTCTTTATAAAATTACCATCTAAATCATATTGATAAACGGGTTTTGCATTGTGATTATCTTTTCCGGTTTTCTTAAACCATGTATTTACTTTCTTCATGGTTTCACGTTTATTATTAATTGCTTTTTGATAATTCAAATTTTGCTTTCTCGTACACCAACGTAAATTAGTCGCATCGTTATTGGCTCGGTTGCCGTCGATATGGTCTATTTCCGGCAAATTGTCCGGGTTCGGAATAAAAGCCTCCGCAACTAATCTATGAACGAAATATGTTTTGTTTTTACCATTATCTGATAGTATTACCCGCATATATCCGTTTTTACTAATAGATTGCTTTCGTATCGCACTTTTACCCGTTCCCCGATAATTTACAGACTTTATATTACCTTTGTCTGAAACTTCATAATTAGCGTTTATAAACTTCCAATTTTCCATCTTTTTTTTTGCAAAGATAATATTAAACCATAATACAACAAACTAATACGCTTCTTTTATTTTATTGTATGCCTCTTTATCCAATACCATAACTTTAGGATATTCGACAATACAACCTTTTGTATATACGAGATTATAGATACCCAATTGCCCCTTAACCGGAAATTCAATAACCCGGCGGGGGTTGCGCATCAACCACCCGTACCCCTTTGTTATTTTCGCCCTCTTTTCCTTTGGAATCCGGGTGTTTTCCCAATCCTCCGGCGTAAACTCTTTTATCGGCTTTACGTCGTACAACTCAACCAATCCCAAAGTAACGCCGCTTTCCATTCCCGGATAAACCGGGGACGCTGCGGAACATATCAGCACGTCGCCACGGTATGACGTGTTTTTGCTCCGAACTTCAATTGTCTTTTTCCCGTAAACAATACCGTTTTCGTCCTTGTACGCCTCCGTTACCAAATCATTTGCGTATGGCTGTTTTACGGTCAACGCACGCCAACGGTCGTGTTTTTCCGGGTTGTAATCCTTATTGCTGTACTGCATATTTACTTTTTTATTTTCGGGTTCCTCGGTTTCGTCGTCGGGTTCCGGGTAATGGATAAATCCAATTTGCCGGACGTTTTGGATTGGCTCGTAAATGATAACGACAACATCGCCGTCCGTCCTTACTCCGACCAATCGGCAATCGGCGGGAACCTCAACCCGTATTTCACTTTTCATTGTTAAACAAATCCCAATTAACAGGGACACAATACCCCGGCAATTCTCCCCGGTCAATCCCCAGCGGATTAACAATACTATCTTTCCAATAGATACGGGGTTGTTCCGGGCGTCTCTCCCAATGTTCCGTAATTGTGTCGTAAATCAATCGTATTTCCCGTTTCGGATATTTGCCGCCGCTCTGCAACCCGATTTTATACAGGTCAACGAACGGATACGACAATTTGATTATCCCAATTGCCCGGTCGTACATTCCCGGCGGGATTGGCTCCACGCTTGCAAAGGTGCGGAACCCGTGGCGTTTTGCCCGTGCCAACACATTAACCCGCATCATATTTGGGTCGGCGTTCGGCTCCAATTCGTCGCAACCTGTCAACGTTGCGCCCAAAGCGATACGGGACACGTCCCAACCCTCGGACGCCTCGGCAAAATCAATGAAGCGGTTCAACCCCTCGGCGCATTTGCTCAATATCTTAACCGGGACGCCGTGGCGTTGGCATACGCCGACCGCTTGACGGGTCAACCGTTCCGTTTCCGGCAACAACGGGTCGGTCGTGAACGAAAAGAATAACCCCGTTTTCTGCAATTCCTCCTTATGCGCCAACAATTCGTTTTTGAAAATATCCAAAGCGTATGGATATTCCCGCAACGTCTTTTTCAACTCCGGGCGACTGCCTCCCAATACCTTTGCGCCACGACCTTTGCGCAAATAACAGTAAGTACAACCGTTGGAACAACCGACAAAGAAATTGGCGGCGTTCTCGGCGTATTCCCCGGCTTTACCTTTTGGGCTGTAAATAACCCGTCCGTTTATCGCTCCCATATCGTCAACGGCTTAAAATGGTAAATCGTCGTTTCCGTCGGGGGCGGGTGCATCCGGCACGGGCGGCGGCGGTACTTGCGCCCCGGCTCCGGTCGCTTTCGGGGTCAACATTTCCATATCGGTTGCGACTATCTCGGTAACATACCGTTTGACGCCTTGCGCATCGTCATAACTCCGGGTTCTCAATTCGCCCTCAATATACAGTTTGTCGCCCTTTTTGACGTACTGATTGGCGACCTTTGCCAACCCGTTTTGCAATACGACGTTATGCCATTCGGTACGCTCCGGGATTTGCCGCCCGTCCTTTGTGGTATAACCTCGTTTCGTGGTTGCCAACGAAAAGGTCGCCACGCAACCCCCGTTGTCGAACTCCCTAAAATCCGGGGCTTTCCCGGTATGTCCCATCAAAATAACCTTGTTTACACTCATACAAAAAACGCTTTAATTATCCAAACAATGATACTATACAACGCCCACATATAAGACGCAACCGTTAACGTCACGAACGTGTATAACGCAATTTTATATCCGGTTTTTGATTTTATTTTCATGTCACTTGAATTTTACGCAATCCAACAAATATTGTTTCTTATTGTCCGACCATCCGGCGGCATGGTTTATCGCTTTTCGGTCGTCGTCGTGTACGAACTCACAAACCCAACCGCCGACGCTTGATTTTTGAACTAATCGAACCAATTTACCAACAATGAAAGAACGCAATTTGTAATAACCTGAATTTTCGCCAACAAACAAAACCCGTCTTTCTGCATTTATTTCGGGCAGATTTTCGATTTGCGGGCGTTTCTCCCTTTCCGGGTACCTTTGTACCCTTTTAAAATCATTTTGGATTGAACGGCGGGAAATTGCCCCGTAATCGGGTGTTCTTTGTTTCGTTCTCATAATTTATATTTTTCTTTTTCTTCTTCTGTCCAATCTTTTTTAGGTTTTAAAGCCATAGGGTGCGTTTCCCTATTATATCTTATTTTTGGGTTACAAAGACAATTTTTACATTGTTCACATTCTGACGGTTCCATAGAACCGTATTCTTTCGCATACTTGCAAAGAAAACAATCTTCATCCATTTGTTGAATTAAGCATATTTGCCTTACTATATTTCTTACACAAGCATCTAAATCAATAAAATCTGTATATCTTTCATCTTGTGTTTCTACCGTATATCTATCAACAAACCTTATTCCGCTGTTTCTTTCATCATCAATGTCTTTAATTCCCTCGTCTTTCAATTTGCGTGATATATTTAGCTGTCTAAATTCCAAAATATCATTCAAAAAATCATTAAGCCATTTTTCAAAATCTTTCCACGTGTTCCATTCAAATATTTTGAATGTATCTTTTATACTCCCGTTACAATCGGGCGTTTCATCGCACCACTTATTAATTTTTTGAACTATTTTATTTATACCTTCCGGGTTATGATAAGGGTGCATTTGATATATAACACCTACTACTGAATTTATAATCAGTTTATTTGTAATTCTAACTTTGCTCATAATTTCAAAATTTGATACTCTTTCTTTAATAATTCTATAACCTTAACGTTTCCGGGATAAATGCGCATATTTTTACGGTCGCCATTTTCCCAACGGTTGTGCATTTCAAAACAAAGGATATTGATATTGCGGGGGTCGTGCGCCATTTCCGGGTGCGAACCCCTCGTTAGGATATGCGAACAATAAACGGCGGAATAACTCGACAACGGGCGCAATGTTTCCTCGCATTGGTGCGGCTTATGTTCCCAAATCCACCTAAAAAACCGTTCGTTTGCCTGTGGGATATTCCCACGACCAAAAACGCAATACCCGAACAATTCCCGTTGGATTTCGACACGCAACCGAATATCCATTGTAAACCGCTTGTAATCCAATAGGGGGCAAAACCCCCTATCGGTTACAAATTGGTATTCTTCCCGGTCTGTTAGCAATATCGGCTTCATTGCTTACATATCCGCCGTTTCGTCCTCCGGGTCGTCCTCGTTAGCCGGGTCGCCGACCTCCGGGAACAATCCGCCCTCCTTTTCCGGTTCTGCGACCAAACCCGGTGCGGGTTCGCCGTCAGCCCCGAACAATTCCAATTGCGCCTTTTTGCCTTTGAACAAAAATGCGTAAACCTCGTTTTCAATGTCCGCAACGATTGCTTCCAATTCCTCCTCAAAACCGAACGTTTCGGTATTGAATTTCAGACGGGGCGAATTTATCGCCGTCTTTTGGTTGTTGGATACCGTGAACAATCCCGTAAGGACAACCCCAACGTTATCGTCTTGACCGGAAAAGGACACGCCCCGAACCTCTATGTTTTTCAACATTTCGTCGGCAAAATCCCGTGATAACTCGCTTTGCTTTTTGGTTGCTTTGAAATCGGACGTTTCAACCATTGAAAGAAAGGACGTAATATTAAAAATCCGTCCCATGATTGGGCGCAAACGGTCGAAACAATCCCGCAAATCCGGGTGTATGTCCTTTGCACTTTCGACGTGGTATTTGTTCGTGTAACTCTCATTGCCGATTGTTTCGGTAACTTCATAATGCACGTCTAACCCGCCGTCCTTTAATGTCTTTACTTTCGACAATGCAAACGCCTTTTCACTTGGTATTAACATAACGTTTGCGGCTTTTTTTTCTTCGTTCATATTATAATATTATTTGTCGCCGGGAATCCGCCCGGCACGGTTTTAATCAAAATTCGTTTTCGTCCAACAATTCCCGTGTCTTACTATTCGACGGAACCGCCGGGCGTTCCGGTTCCGGGGTTGGTTCCGGGACGGGTTCCCCGGTTCCGATTGGTTCCGTTACCGGGTTGGGGTCGTGGAACTCAATATTGCGCCCGCCTTTGGGCTTTTCCGGCTCAAATTGGGCTTTGAGTTGTTCCGCCGGGTATTCCTTTTGCGCTAACTCAATAATCCCCAAATTAACCAATTCCGGGACGCAACGGCGCAACGCCCTTATGTCCTCTAATGCGTCATGCGCCGGGAATGTTTCGCCGGGGAATAACTTACTATATAATTCCTCTAATTTGGGATATTTTCCCGGTCGCCCGTTTGAATACAATGCGCCGACAAATTTAATAGTTTTCATCATTGTATCAATGCGCTTTCCCTTGTGCAATGCGTCCTCGGCTTTGGCGTCGTAATACTCTTTGCCGCAATAACGCAAAATGTTCGCTTTCAACATCGACGTATCGAAATAAATGTTGTGCGCACATACAAGCGGTGCGGCGGCGGCATCCGTCAAAAATTCGTCGATAACCTCGGCAAACGGTACACCCTCGGCAATTGCCCGTTCGGTCGTTATTCCGTGTATTGCGGTTGTTTCCGGCGGTATCTCGTAATTGTCCGGCTTAATTATAAAACTGCGTTCTTTGTCGCCGAACGCCCACGCCAATTGTACGACGTGCGGGAATTGGTTAAAATCCGCATCCCATTTCAAACCCTTTGCGGGTACTCCTGTTGTTTCGCAATCGAAAAAAACAAATGTCTTTTAATTCAAATTTCATACTCTCGTTACTTTTTTATTCGTTAAATAATCGTTTTTGCCCGTCGTCGTTGGGCGTTTGCTCAACATATTTTGCCCGTGTAATCCAAACGCACCCGCAACGCAAACACTTTATCCGGCTGTAATGCTTTGGCGTGTATTCGTGGCGAATAATCCGCCAACCCGCCAACGGGTAATTCTTACGCTTTCCGTTACACTTGCAAAACATACCTTACAACGTTCGGGGGTCGTCAATATACGTGTTGTATTCCTCGGCGGCAATCTGTTTGAGTGTTTCGATATGCTCGATTAACTCGGCGTTCGACAATTCCGCCACGGTGCGCAATTCGTGGGAATATTTCCCGGTTTCCTCGTTGACCCGCTCGACGTACATAATTGGGGAAAACTCCCGCAACCTCCGTTCCGTTTGTTCCTCCGTAAGACGTTCGCCCGTCTCCCAAATGGCGTGTCGGAACGTGGGTACAACATAGTTGAAATAATAGCCTTTCAAAGCCTCGGACGAACCGGGCGACGCAACAATAAACCGGGCAATTATCCGGGAACCTTTCCAACCCTTGAAAAATTCGTTTAATTCGCCCATGTACATTGCCAACCCGCCGTTATTATTTATCGTCCCCGTTGCCGTTATTTCTCGCTTTCTCATCGTCGATTAACTTTTGCATTGTGACATTAAACGCTGTCATTCCAACCGCACGGATAAACGCCCGTTCGCTCGACGAATACTCGGTTGCGACCTTATCCAACACTTTTGCGAAAATAATAACGAAATTTCCCGGTTCCCACTGCCCGGCATTGTGCATACGGTCGATAACGTGCGCCCGCAACCTCGTATTATTCCGGGTCGCATCCTTACGGGCTTTCTCCCGGTCGTTCCAAAGGCTCGTTAATTGGCGTTTCACATTCTCAAAAAACAACGGCGTTTTCAACACGTCCTCAATTGTCATTTCTTTAACTTCCATATTGTTTTGTTTAAGGGACGCCGGGGAACCGACGCCCCCGGTTAATTACTCGGTTTCGCTGTATTCCTCAATAATTAAATCGTCCTGTCCTCGCTTGACTTCCTCGATAAATCCTTGATAGCCTTCTTTCCGGGCTAATTCGATAAGGGATTGCAGACGTTTTGCGCCCAAACTTTCGCCCCTCGCAATGCGGAATACCTTAACGGTTGGATTGCTTGCGATAATCAATTTTGCGGCAACCTCCATTATCTGACTATCCGACACTTTCCCGGCGACGAAAGGAACGCCGTTTAACTCCAATCCGTCGTCCGTGAACGTCAACCCGGCAATCGGCAATTCCGATTTCGCAATAAGGTTTTCCCGCTCTTTGAGCAAATCCGACAACTTTTTTTCGTGGGTTTGGGCGACTTTTTCGGCGGCTTCCTTTTGCTTTTTCTTCGTCAGATAGTCCACAACCAACGCATTTATTTTGTTGTGTTCCTCGGCTTGTTTGAGGCGTTCGGCTGTATCCAAATTCTCCGGGTTATTTTCCTCGTACTTTGCCAACCATGCGGCGGCGTTGTTCTTACGGGTTTCGTAATCGGCTTTATCCGTTTGGATTTGCGCCAATGTTTCGTCGTATTTGTCGGCGGCGGCTTTCGCATCGGCTTTGCTCTTTTTCTTTGCCGCTTCCAATACCTTTTTTGCCTCGGCAACAATCCGGTCGTATTCGGCTTGGGCTTCCGCCTCATACTTTATTGCGGCTTCAATCTCTGTATTCTTGGTTTCCTCGGCGGCTTTGATACGACCGGGGATTGCCTCCAATTGTTCCGTCCGGGTTTGCAATGCGGTACGCACGGTTTTCGCTTTCTCAATCAACCGGGCGTTCTCGTTTTGTTCCTCCATTAAATCGGCAATGTCGATTTTCTCGGCATACGTTTTGACGTCGCCCGGTTTCAACTGCTTTTCGGCGGCGGCGCAAATGGTCGTGTACGTCTTGACCTCGGCGTTGGCGTCCTTTCTTTTCTCCTTAACGGTCATAACCTCGGCGTCAATCTCGGCAATACGTTTTTGCACATTCTCCGGCAACAATGCCCGGACGTATTGCACTTGCTTTCGGCGACCCTCGGCGGTTTCAGACCACCGGGAAAACTCCACGGCGTCAAAATCCGTATATCCGAAAACCTTTTGCAACATACTTACGTTATCCGACCGCATCCCGGTTGTTTTCTGTTTGATTGATAACGTACCACGGGGGTTGGCTTTGGTAAACCGCAATTCAACGTCGTATTCCTCGCCGTCGTCGCCGACAACCATTTTGGCAAACCCTTTGTCCTCGCCATTACGCAACACGGCGTCCCGGTTCCCGGTCAACAACGCCCCGATTGCCTTTAATAGCGTGGATTTTCCTAACTCATTGTCCCCGGTAATGAAATATACATTACCCTCAAAATCTGCGTTGAACTCCTTAATTACTTGGAAATTCGACAACTCTAATTTTTTGATAATCATTTTATCGCTCTTTTTATGCCGGGGTTGCCCCCGGCGGTTACTACTTATTTGTTTGTTAATATCATTCTTTGGTGTATCATGCTTTGCACCTTGTTAAGCGCATCCCGGTTGGCGTCAACCTCCGACCGGGTGCAATCGGCAATAAAGTTTTCCAAACGCTTATACAGGTCGTTCAACTCTTTTGCCGTCATTGCATGGCGAACGGCTCCCAATTCGTCCTTATCCATTTTTGCAAATTCGTTTAAGGGTTTCCAAATCGCAACGTTTGGGGTCGTCGGCGTTCTTTGTCGCATCAATTAACGGCATATCATTTGTTTTTGCCGTCCAACTTTTACCCGTAACGGGCGACGTGTAAGTTACTTTGTAATGTCCGTACCCGGCAAACTCAAACCGGAAATCGCTGATTGTTGTTTTCGCTCTCATTGCTTTTATTTTTTTAGCATTACCGGGAAAACGCCCGGTCGTTGTTATTTCATGCCACAAAAATACGGGGAATATTTTAATTACCAAAATTTTTTCTTTTTATTTTCGTGTTAGGGCAAAAAAATCCCGATACGGCGCAAGTCGTACCGGGATAAAATCAAAATAATTTCATTTGCGTATCTGTTAAGACGGCAATAACGCCGTCAACTTTTTGTTCCCATGCCGTCCGGGTTGCAATCTTTTCCGGCGTTGGGTTCCGTTCGCACCTCCGTTGGTTGTGGCGCATCTGTTTAACCATGTACGCCAATTCTTCCAACGTTATTTTCGCCGGATTTTCGATTTGCGGGCTTTTGTTTTCGTCTGCCATACTTTTACCCATTCAAACAAAATAATCGAAATACGGGGCTTAAAATAAACGGTCGTGCATCGGGGCGGACAAATTCTCCAAAACCCAACGGGGGTTGTTGTGCAAAATGTACCGTCCAAAGTGCATTATCATAAGGGCGTCGGCGTTCCACAACGTCGCCTTAACATCGGGGTAATAATCGGCGGCGGCTCGTTGGTATCGCTTTTTGCGCTCCGGCTTTTCCTCTCCCTTAACCCGCAATTTCAATTCATTTTGCCATTTTTGGGGGTGTACCAAAACAAACGGTACGTCGCACATGGCAATTATCGTTTTCAGTTTCTCGAACTCGGATAACAGTTTTTGAACCCGGAACGCCTTACCGGGGTTGTCGTTCACGTCGTCCGGGCGCAATTGAACCTTTTCGACGAATACCAACGGGCGGCAAATACTTTTCATATAATCAAACCATTGCAGCAACTCCATAAGGTCGCCCGGCATTTTTATTACCTCGGTTTTATGGTTCGGACGCCAAACGGCAATCCCCCCGGTTTTTCCGGGGTCAATCCCAATAATACAATCAATCGTTATTTTGTTCATTTCCAAAAATCTAAATAGTTATCAATCTGTAATTCGTCGGCAATCATTCGGTCAAACGTCCGGGCAATCTCTTTGTCCCTCGCTATCTCATACGCCGTAAAATCCAACTCCGGGGCGTCGGTTCCCTTACGTTGGACGTGGTACGCCTCGTACTTGTTGACGAACCCACGGGCGACACGTTGCATATATCGGGCAAATGCTTGTTTGCGGTCGTCTTCGGTTCCGGCAACCTCATTGGCAAAACCCAACTTTCGCAACCAATCATAAATTAACATTCCGTCAGTAATCCCCAACACAAACCGCCCGGTATATTTGTATTGCAAAAATACCTCCCTACATCGGGCGACGGTTTGGTTGTGATAATACCGTTTTTCCTCCGGCGTCAATTCCTTTTTCGGCTCCGGCAATGCCTTATACGCTTTATGTATAACCCCGTTTTGTTTCCGGCGGTATGCGTTCAATATCTTTGCGAAATAATCGGCGTTAAACTGTTGGTAATGCTTTTTGTCCGGGTTGCCTTGACTGTCTTTCGGCAAATAGTCGTCCAATTCCCCGGTTGTCGCCAACTCAAATGCCAACTTAATATCCGCCAATGTCATTTGCGAATAGTATTTTTTGAGTATATCCAACAACCGGGTACAAATGTACGCCCAATCTTCCGAATTGGTCGGGATTATATACCCAACGTCCATTGCAATAAACCGGAACATTTGCCCGGTTTTCGCAACCAACGTGTCGTCGTCAATATCGGCAATTTGCGTTTTCGTTGAGGCGGCAAAAATGTACTTTTCGACCCCGGATAACGATTTGGCAACCTCCGGTAATTGCACCATTTGTCGGCGTATGTCGATTGCTTTTGTACCGGGCGTTGGGTTGTATATCGCCAACGCCACGGATTGCGTATTTACTTTTTCCGGCAAACTTTCCATATCAATAATTGTCATTAAGGAAATCCATTGCGCCGCCAACGTCTAATCGTTTTTGCGGGGCTTGGTATTCCGGTTTCAAATGCAATTTCTTTTTCTCAACATCGCCACGAATAAAGTTGCGTACCGTGGCAATCCAACCCGTCCGGGTTCTCTTTACGCCCTGTTTGGTTTCCGACCAATCGGCGACCGCATGGAAATAATAAACCAAATCGACCTTTTCAAATTCCGGCGTCGCAAACAGTTTTTCAAACTCGGAATAATCGTTGTTGCCGTCGGGCGCAAACTTAACCAATTTGTAAACCTCTGAATTGCGAAATATCGACGTTCTTTTTTTATCGTTCTGAACCTCCAATTGTTCGTCCGGGAACAAATCCCCGGCAACTCCGTTGGCGGGTTTATCCTTATCAATACCAAAAGAATTATCTATTTCAGTATTTAATATAGGGTTGGATTTTCCAACCGGGGTGGTTGGATTTTCCAACCGGGGGGGTGGTGGTGTTTCGCAACCGGGGTGGTTGGATTTTCCAACCGGGGGGGTGGTTGGATTTTCCAACCACTCTAAAGCCGCCCAATAATTCGTCGTGTACTCACAATAACGAACCTTATTTTTTTCGTACTCAAATTTGTTAATATACTGTTTTTCAACCAACGATTTGAGCAACTTTATAACGGTTGTTTTATCTAATCCCGTCCACTCAATAAGGTATCGCAACGACCCCTTAAAACGGCTTTCCCCGTCTTGACTAAACCCATGTATCAAAGCGAAAATCAACAATTCGTTACCTTTCAACTTTAACCGGGTAATCATTGGGGCTAAAATGGTTATATAATTACTATCTCTAATTGTCATCTTGCAAAAATTTAATATCCGTTTTATCCGCACGGTTTGCACCATTGCAAGCAAAACGATAACATGAATATTGTTGCAAAAAACAATTTTCGCAACTGTTACTTTTACGCTCAACGGCTTTTAACTTGGTTTGTTGTCGTCGTCCTGTATTATTGTCTGTATAAGTCAGCGTAATAATACCGTTCAATTCAATGTCAAATTTCCGTGCCATTGTCGCCGCCCTCCAATTGTTTAACAGGTTCCCACGCTTTGCGCACTCTTAAAACATTGTCCGGGCTTTCGTTCGGAACCAACGAAACAACCGGGAACCGGGATTTGTCGCCGGGCTTTTGGGTCGTGGCAAATTGTACGTTCAAATCAAATATAATTCCCTTACAAAATCCCCGTTCCGCTAACATACCGTCGAACGTTTCCCGAATTTGCGGGATTGTGGACGCCGTACCCTTTGTTGAAAACTGCCATACCCCGGCAACGCCACGTACCAACGGTACAATAAAATTCAATGTCAACGTAATTTCCCAACCGTCGTGTCCGTCCTGTTTGCTTTTCCGATTGGGGTAACGCTTGGTAATAGCCAACATCAAATTCGGGTATTCCTCCGTTGTCAATGTTTCGTACTTTTTGCCGTCCCAAACTTGGAACGTTTCGCCGTCGCCCGCCGCAATCAATCGTCCGTCGTCGTCCCGGTACTCGTACCGCTCGTTGCATACTTTCGCCGGGTCGTCGTCCGGGAATACGATTTGTATTGTTTGGGGCTTTTCGCCGTATGCCTGTGTAAATAACCCGGCATACTTTCCCGTTGGTATGAAATAATCCACGCTTTGCGGGTATCCGTTGGCGTTTTTCATTCCGATTTTTATTTGTCCGACACGGGGCAAAATCAAACGGGATTTTTCCGCCTCCGGTCGTCTTATTCGTCCTTTCATGCTCTTTATATTTCGGGGTCGTCGTTCAACAATCTTTTCTTATTCTCGTTTTTGGGCTTTTTAGGCGCATTTGCGGGCTTTTGTTCCTTTTCCGGTGCAACCGTCCGTTTTTCCGCCTTTCGTCCCGTGGCGGGCTTCTTTTCCGCCTCCTTTGCCGTTTTCCCGGTGCGTTTCACAATCTTTGTTTTCTTAATCTCCGGTTCCGGCGTTTTCTCCGGGGCAACCGCATCCGCTTTGACGCTATCGGCGGCGTCCGTGGTTTCGTCCGGGGTCGCCTCTTTGGGGGCTTTAGTTTTAATCAATTCCGCCAAAGACAACGATATTACATTTTGGGACAAATCCGGGGCGTCGTCCAATACAACCATACCATTAACCGCCGTAAACGTATTATCCCGCTTTTCGTCCTCAATGGCGGCAATCTCCAACAGATAGGGGATTTTGCGTATATTGGGGCTTTCGGTTTGCTCTTTCAGATTGTACGACGGTTTTTTGCGCCAATCTTTCGGGCTGAAATTGAAAATACGGGTAACGGGGAATTGCTCAAAATTGACGTTCCACATATCCCGGTACATTCCTAATTGTATTTCGCTTTCCTCGTAAAAACCTTTTCGCCCGCTTTTGAAATCGACAATTGCGTTAATCCGGTCGTCGCTTCCAATCTTTGCCCGCATGGTACACGGGCAATCAATCATTCCGGCGTACTTGTAATACGGGTGTACCAACGCAATTTCAACGGCTAACGGTCGTACATCATAATCCAATACGAATTGCGCAAACGCCAATACGTCCTTTTTCAAATCGTCGGCGTAATAAATAAAGTCGTCCGGCAATCGGTAAACCTCAATGTATTCTTTTAGTTTGCCTTTCAGTCCGTCCAAATCATACGCCCGGTTAATCAATAATTCCTCAAATGCGGCGTGCATAAACGTTCCATACGCCGCCCGTTCGCCTTTGTATCGCTCGGCTTCCTCAATGCCTTTGTTCGCAATCCAATTTATAAGGTGCGGGGCTTTGGGTAATGTTTGGGACAATATGGTTGTAACCGACGGGAAAAACTCCGGGTTCCCGGCGTCGTCATATCGGTAATAATATCGGTGTCCCTTGCTGTTTAACTGCCAAACCTTATACGGGGGTTCAATCAATGTTTTTTCGTCGAAAAACATTGCCGTCATTTCCTCAACCGTCATGCCCGGTATTATCTCAAACACTCCGGTTGGTTGTTCCGGTTGAACCTCAACGAACGGGGGAATAATTGTTTGTTGTTCCTCGTTAATCTCCGGGAACATATCCGGGGCAACATTGCCGACGGTTCCCGCAACCTCTTTTACCGGGTCGCCCGGTTTATCGCTCTTTGCTCTCATTACTTGTACTTTTTATATTCTGAAATTCCACATAATACCATTGCGGCGCACATTGCCGCTAATAACAATTGCCACGGGTTCCAAAATGCGCCAATCAAACAACATAACCCCAATGCGCCAAACGTAACAATTAGGGCTTTCGCTTGAAACAACCCGGAAAACATGGTTTCGGCGGCGGCTTCCAACCATTCGATAAACTTACTTTTCATTGCTTCCGCCCTCCATGCCAAACAGGTAATCCGCCGTACAATCCAACATTTCGCAAAGAATAACGACCCATTCCGGGACAATCCGTTTGGTCGTGCCGTTACATAAATTCGTCATATTTACCTGTTGTGCGCTCTCGCTTGCACCCTCAAAAAGACGGGCGGCAATGTCTTTTTTCAAAACCTTTTTCCCGTTCGCCTCGGAACGGGCGATTGCTTCGTTTACTCTTAATCTCAATTCCATAACTTAATTTTTTTGTTAATAACTTGGTTCGTTGCTCTCTTTGTATCCGCAATTGCGGCACGTTTTTCCCTCCCAAATCGGGCTATATTCCGGCGGGGTCAAATATCCGTCGCCTCCGGTACGTCTATACTCGCCGTCTGTAACCTCCATTTCCCCGCCACACTCCGGGCAATCATCGTCGCCAATCAATACACATTCCAACAGGGCGTCCAAATGGACGGAACGAACCGGGGAAATACCAATTGCCCGGATAACGTCCACCATTTCCACAACGGTAACATCCCGTTCGTAACAATCGGCGAACGGGAACCCCCAATTGTCGCTTATGTCCTCGATAATCTGTTTGTTGATTAACTCCGTAACGATTGTTTCGGATACTTGGTTGGCTGTTTTCCCGCTTTCGGTCGCCAACATCTTTAATTGCTCACTTTCTTTTATTTTCATATCACTTCCCGGTATCCCTCCGGGTAGGCTGTTAATCTTTTGTTCTGCAAAGGTAGAAATATTTTTTTTAATTACCAAAAATATAATCTTTGTTTTGCGAAATCATTTTTGCCGGGTGCGTGAAATATCCGATTTTTAACCTACCTTTGCAATACCGCATTACCAAAAATCGCTCTCGGTTACTGCGTACCGACCCCCCGGCGTATCTGTTACGTCCGGGGGGTCATCTTTTCCAACGCCATTTGCGCCGCACAATAACAAAATCGGTATATATCGCCATAATATCCCGTTTGGTCGGCTATTTCCTCAATAACGCCCGCCGGATATTCCCCAAACGCCACATATTCGTATTGCGTTGGGTCTAACCCCAATGCGAACTCAAACGTAATGTCAATATATTTGTTCCCGACCCGGTTAAATGCGTGGTCGATTGGTATAAATACGTTCGTTTTGCCCTCAACGTATTGCACCCGGTCGGGAAATAACAACGTCAGCAAATGCGCATTTTTATAACACTCTTTGACTACCGGGCGAACCGTCCGGCGTATCAATTCAATTTCCCGTTCGTCGAATACGTCCGCCGCTTTTACGACCTCAACACGTTTTGCGGCGGCGATTGTATCGGTAAAATATTGTCTTTGTCGGTCGGGCAAATCCAATCGTAAGAACGCCCGCATTTCCTCAATAATTACGCTTTCCATATCTTAACCCTTTGTAAACCCCTTAAATGCGACGTGGTAAACGTCGTATTGTTTTCCGGTAACATAAAATTCAATCATTCGGTCGTCGTTACCGACGTCGTTTATTGCAATGGTCGGGTATGGTTCCCCCGGCAATTGGTTAAAACAGTCCTCAATTTCCCGGTATCCCTCCGGGAACTCCGAACGGTCGGCGGCAAAAAACCGGGTTAAACTCTCTTTTATCCGGTTCAACATTTCGTCCCCGTTGGGTTCAAAATGCGCTTTTATTTTATCCTGTCGTCTTAATGCAAATCGCATGGTTAATAAATACTTTTTTGAAACGTCCACGACCTTTGCGCACGTTTCGGGGTTAAACATTCCAATATGCGTATATTCCGGGGGTAATCCCAATTGGTCGGATAACCATTTGTACGCCTCCCGTCGCTTCATTAGTCCACGTTTGTACAACTCATCAAAATATCGGTGCGCTTCAATCTTACATCGGCGCAACTCGGCGTTTGCCAATCGACCCTTTGCCCGGTCGGTTCCCTTATGAACACCCACATACGCCCCGCATTGGGGACAATAATAAATCATTCCATAATCAACGCCGTAAACCTCAATACTATTTTTGTACTCGGTCGGAACGTGGCAATACGGGCAAATTCTACCGCTCAATATTTCCCGTTGTTCCTCTGTCAATCGTATATCCATAACAGGCAAAGCCGGGGTTATTCCCCCGGCTGTAAATATGCGATTGCGTTTAATTCTTTTTGGCGTTCGGTCGCCCAATTAACATTGCGGGCAATCCATTCGTCGGCGGGGTTCTCGGCAATCCATTCTTTCCGATAAGACGGCACAAAGTACGCAACTTGCTTTTTATACGCCCGTTCGGGGTTTGCCAATATTTCCGTCGTGCAGCTCAACCCTTTGCCGTGGTTGCCTTTGCCGATTAAGTCCAACCGCCCAAAATAAAATTCGCCGTTGGCGGTACACGCCACATAATCACGGGCGGACGTTCTTGTTGAAATAACGTTGCCTTTTTCGTCGGTAACGGTGTATTGATACTTTTTGCCTTTCGCTTTCTTGCTCAAAATATACTTTGCCATAATCTTTGTTATTGTGCCGGGGGCGAACCCCCGGCGGGTTATTATCTTATTTCGTACAAACTCAATGAATTTTCGCACAATACCCACGTCGGGAATTTAGGGTTTTGCAGATAACAAAGGTTATCTAATGCCGCCCGGCTTGTATAAAACCACAACCCAAATTTTTTGCCGATAAAATACATATCGTTTACCCCTGTTTCCCGGTATTTCTCCGACAACATTTGTTGGCTGTAAATGATTGACGAAAATTTAACTTTGCCGTCTAACTTGGTTGCAATCTCGGCAATGTCCGTCGCCTGTGTTCTTTTCTTTGTTTCCATATTTGAAATTTATTTGGTTCCGGGAACCCGCCCGGTCGGATTAGTAATAATAAAAGGATATTTTCAAACCCCGGCGCAACTTACAATGTTCGGCGTCTTTGACACAACGGAAAGCACGGCGCAATAATTTGTTCGCCATTTCAACGCCTACTAACTTAATCAAACCGGAAACGCCAACCAACGTGTTAATCTTTTTGCCGTTGAACAAGCCGTTTACTTTGATTTTGAAAGTACGGTTAATTTCTTTTGTTGTATATTCCAAACCGTTGTAAATATCTTCGGGCTTCATTGTATCGCTCTTTTTGTTGCCGGGAAAACGCCCGGTCGTTTTATTAACATGGCACAAAGATAGGGCATTTTATTTTAACTACCAAAAGAATTTTCTTTTATTTTCGATTTGCGGACAAAAAACGGTTCTTTTGGCTCCCCGCAAAGTTATTTTTGGCGAATTTTCATTTTAAGCCACTTTATTTGCCGGGGTGGGTACTTTATCCATTCAAACAAAATAATCGAAATACGGGGCTAAAAACGGGCAAAAACAAAAACGGGGTTGCAACGCTTGGTTACAATCCCCGTTTCCCGGTATTATGAACAATAAAAGTTACTTTTCTATGGTTACGAACTCAACGCCCAATATTTTTGTTGCCGGGTTCTTGCTTACAACATCAATTTGCCGATTTTTGATTTTCTTTGTTTTCCATAAAAAACCTAACCAACGTTTGTATTGCACCGTTTCGACAATCAACAGACTATCCCGGTTTATATGCGTCCCGGTAAATTGTCCGTCCGGCGTGGCGCATCCGTGCAACTCAAAATACGGTTCGACAATATCGACGCATCGTAAAACGGTCGTAACCGTATCGCCGGGCAAATATACAACACTATCCCGGACGGTTGCCCGCAATTCGTTGATTGTTTCCATTTGGGTTGTTGTAACCCGTTCCAACTCCCGGTTCTTTGTCTGCAACGTCTTTATCAACTCCGCATCGCTCGCCCGGTATTTTTCAAACTCTGACAATTTCAGTTCCAAAACCCCAACTTTGGCGGCGTTCAAACTATCTTTCGTTTGGTACCGGGAAACTTCCTGCAATAACGTTTCCGTGTTGGTTCTGTATTTGTCCCTTTCCCCGGTCAACGTATTAATCCGGGAACGTTGCACCCATATAGTGACAACGGCGGAAACCGCCAAAGCAATTGCCGCTATTATTAAATATTTTTTCATAAGATACGTTTTATCGCTTCATAATGAATTTTTGCAATACGTTCACGCCCGGCGTCTGACAACATAAAACGGCAATCTTTTTCGGTATCCATGAAAAAGTTTTCAGATAATACCGCCGGGCAAACCGTATGTTTCAGAATGTAAAATTGGTTTTCTTTGTCCGGGTCGCCGTCGGTATGGTCAAAGCGCATTTTCCAACCATCCGGGGCAAACTCTTTTTCCGCCTCATTACAAAGTACGGTTGCGATTGCATCCGCTTTCGTTTGTCCTACGCTGGTATAACATTCCCACCCGGTGCCGCCTCCGGCGTTCCCGTGAACGCTAAACAAAACGGCGTTGTTGCCGCAATCCGCATGGATAACGTTTGCACGGCGGCAACGCTCCGGCAATGATACGTCGTTGTCCTCCGGTACCAAAATTTCAAACTTTATTCCCTCCGCTTTCAACATCGCCGCAATACGGCGTACAATATCACGGTTAAACTCCCATTCTAACAATTGGGAACCGTCCCCCCAAATGGGGGAACGTTTTCCGGCTGTATTATTGCCGTGTCCGGCATCTAATATAATTATCTTATCCATTTTTATTTTGTTTTATGGGGCTTTTCGCCCCGGTTATTATTCATAAAATTCTGTTGCCCCCTTTTCTAACTCATCCGGTATAAACGGCATACCTACCATTTCTTTGAAGTTTATAATAACCTCAAACAAAGGTTTTCCGTCTGTTCCGCTTTGCAGATAAAAGCCATCATCAATGTTTGAATTAGCCAAAAATCTAACTGACTCGCCCTGCTGAATTGGGAATGATATACTTTTAGACTGAATGTTCTTGGCAATCTTTCTGTTTGCTTCAATGGTTGTTGAATATCGGCTGTTTGGAACTTCCGTTAATGAACCATCCGGCGCAACCTTTGCAGCCCAAAAATTGGCTTCATTAATTGTGCTTGTTTCGTTATATGCCTGCCCGGAATACTGAATTGTTATAATTCCGTCCGCCTCTGCCAATAAATCTCCTTGAACTTTGTTAGGGTCTGACGCTCCGGGGTCTGCCCATGCGTTATTATTGCTAACCAAAGCCAAACCCTTTTTAATGCCCAAAGGTATATTTCCTGCGGTCTTGTTATACGTATATCGGTAACTTGCATCGCCTGCCGGGGTCATAACAACAAATTTTGCATAGTCTTTCTGATACTCCAAATATTTTTCCGAAATATGCGAACTATCTGTTATTACCATTCGATTAAACCACGGGGTTATATCCCCCTCAAAATCATTCAATACCATAGTTGTTGGTATCTGCGAAGCATTAGGGAATATAATTACCGCAAATTCCTTTGCGTCAGTAGGAACAACAAATGTTTTTGTTGCTTCATGGATTCCGCTCACTGCATCCTCTGATATAAATAATTTGTCAGAAATGCTCCATCCTGCATTGAATTGCGGTTGGTCGTTATTGTAACTTACCAATTCCGGTGTTGGTGCTACATTTTCCGACCCGGTGTACTTCATCAATGCAACCACAAAGGCATTTTGTTTGTCTGTAATTTTAACGGTAGCTTTGTAATTTTTACCACGGCAAACAAAGGTGTCAAATCTGTTATATCGCTTAAACAAAGAAAATACGGGCAAATCCTTGTTATTATCTTTAACAATTAGCTGATTATTAGATATACTTACCTTTGCTGCTGTCTTAACTGACAAATATGTATTATCCCCCATATATGTAACATCATTGTTAATTTCCGTTTCGGGTTCGGGGAAAATCAATGTCCTTGCAAGGTTCAAAGAATTATATCCGTAATACTTGTTGTTCATCTTGACTTGATACCCGGTAAATGCCATAAATGCCAACAACGCCTTTCCTACTCCATAGTCTTTGCCTACTGACTGAATCAACACACATGAATTTGCCCCAATAGACAATAATTCTTCATTTGGGAAATTGGTTTCTATACGCAAATGAACATCAGTATATGCTTTGGCTTGACACTCTCCTAAATACAATTCTTTTCGCTGCTCATCGCCCGCCTTGTAGTCAATTTGAACTGCCATAGGATTGCCGTTAACGTCCAATAACGGGGTATCTGTGTCGTCAACGAATTCAAGTCTAATCCAACCGTCCTGCGTAATTCTGTTATCCCCATATTGCGTTGGCTCAATATACAAGCCAATTAAAAAGGTTGTTCCTCCGGATATATTGGGGTCGTCCTGCGGGTCAATATCTTGTATAACGAAAGATTTCTTTTGCATATCTTGATATACAGCAATACCGCCTTTTACTTTCAAATCAGAAAACCACAATCGGGATTTTGGATATTTAGAATTTACCAATTCATCATTTCCTAACATAGCCAATATTCCCTCCGCATCTTTTCCCGGAACAACGGATAAATCAGCCTTGTACATTTGGTCGCCATCGGGTGTTTGTCCGTTTCCAACTTGTGCAATGCGAACCGTTCCATCCATACTTCCGACCTCTGTTGCTTTAAA
>UMFR01004359.1_pt1 | contig 42537 bp, 35 predicted proteins | sample 1965041 | NCBI WGS metagenome assembly UMFR01 (sample SAMEA4836049, study PRJEB28245) | human gut metagenome | biome: gut microbiome; material: fecal sample | place: Denmark | collected 2008
AACACTTGATATTACAAACTCGACAGCTACCGGTTTTGCGGATGTCCACAACGGACTTTGGAACGAGCTTAATAACAGTACTAAAGAGCCGACTAATAAGTTTGCCGTTACAGTCGATGGCGTGAAAGTCCAGTAGTATCTTTTTGCCGTTTGCGGCATACACTTGAATACGGCGGTGTCCCTTTCCGGGGGCACCGCTTTTTCATACATGGGTATCAGCTGAAATATGGCTATAAAATCAGGGCGCGCATTTCATATCTTGTGCACGCCCTGTCTGGATTATTGAGTTTGCCGACCGAGTCAGAGGGTCTCGAGGATTTTCCAGCATTGGTAGAGCCCTCGCGGAACGTGGAAGCATCCTTTCCATTTTCCGCCCTTCAGATGTAATAGCACTTCTCCGCGGCGGTTAAGGTAGCCGAACCATTCCGGGTTTTCGGGGTCTTTGAAATGCGTCCATACATAATCATGCACTTTCTCAAACCATTCAAGGCATTTTTTGTCGCCTGTCAGTTGGTAGCCTTTTATCATCGAAATCAGGGTTTCAATATGTACCCACCACAGCTTCTGGTCCCATTCCAGCTCTTGCGGAGGGCATCCCAACCGGTCCATGAAGTAGAAAATACCTCCGTATTCCTTGTCCCATCCGTATTCGGCCATGAGCAACGCCGTATCTTTTGCTTTCTCTATCAGTTCCGGACGGTTGAGGCGTTTTCCGAGGTCCATGATAAACCACATTGCCTCTATCGCGTGTCCCGGATTCATGTGCCTTCCCTCAAAGCAATCGGACAACGAGCCGTCCTCAAGCACGTTTTCCACTATCAACCCGCCTAACTCCGGACGGAGGAAAACGTCCATCACTTCGTGAATGCAGGTGTCGATTGTCTGTTTCATGAACTTTTCGTCGAGCAACGGCTCTATCTCAAGCGCAAGGTTGCAGAGAATCATCGGCAGCGCGAAATTCTTCAGAGGGCGTGTGCCGGGATGCAGCTTGTTCCATTTCCCTTTCGGGTTGCCGGCTTTGGAGAGGATTATGTCGAAAGTGCGTTTTGCTATTTTTTCATATTCTTTGTTGCCTGTGGCTATGCTCAGTTGCCCGAAAGCCATTGTGGCAAAGGTGTATGAGAATATGTTGTAAGGCTCCACGAGCGGCTTGCCGTCGCGCGTGAGCGAGAAGTACCAGTTGAAGTTTCCGTCATGCCCGTACTTTTTCAGGAATTCACCGCCCTGAACGGCCGCGTCGAGCCACTCTTTGCGCCGTTCCACTTTGTTGTAGAGCATTGAGAACATCCAGACTTCCCGGCCTTGCATCCATACGAACTTGTCGGTGTCGTACACGTTGCCGGCATTGTCGAGGCATGAGAAATATCCGCCATATTCCTTGTCCTGCGACTTCCCGACCCAGAACGGCATTACCGAGTCGAGCAATTCGGATTTGTATTGGTTGGCTAATTTTTTAAAGTCCATAAATGGTTTTTATTTTGGTAATTATTGTTTTTTTGTCCAGTATTTTTCGATTTCTTCCAATGATTTGCCGGTGGTCTCGGGCACGCACTTCCACATTATCAGCATATATGGCACGCACATTGCCGCGAAAAGCAGGAATGTGCCTGTCGGAGTGATTTCCGAAAGCAGTACTGGGGTGAGTTGTCCGATGAGGAATGTGCCTATCCACAGGGCGAATCCCGCTACCGACATTGCCAGCCCCCGCACTTTTATGGGGTACATTTCGCTAAGTATCACCCATACTACCGCGCAGATGGAACCGGCGCAGCAGATGATGTAGAGCATGAAGGCTACCAGCAGGAATATCGTGGAAATTCCCATCGTCTCGCCGAAGCTGAAGTAGAACGCTATCAGCAGCAACGACAGAATCATTCCCGACACCCCATAATAGATGAGATTCTTTCTTCCCACTTTGTCGATTATGAACATGGCAATGACTGTGGTCACCATATTTGCCACGCCTACAAGAACTTGGCTGAACAGTGCGTCGCCGCTCGACAGCCCTGCGTCCTTGAATATCTCAGGGCCGTAGTAAAGCACGGCATTAACTCCCATGAACTGGCCGAGAATGGCTATGCATACGCCGATTATCACGGCTTTGAAAATTCCGGGTTTGAACAGTGTGGATATTTCAGATTTTTCCTTGTTGCCGCTTACTTCTTTTGTTGCCGCAATTTGTGCGGATATGTCGCTTTTGTTTGTGAATATTCTGCTGAAAATGCTTCCAGCCTTGTTGATTGCCCCGCGTGTGACAAGCCATCGTGGACTTTCCGGAATTAATGCTACGGCAACCAGAAAAATCAAAGAGGGCACTATCCCCATGCCGAGCATTCCGCGCCAGCACTCGCTGATGAATATTTTGCCGAATATTCCTTGAAGTTCCGCGCCGCTGTCAGAGAATGCCAGCAACCGGCTGTTGACAAGATATGCCGCTACTATGCCTATCGTTATGGCTAACTGGTAGAGAGACACGAGCAGCCCCCTGCGTTCTGGGACTGATATTTCAGATATGTAGAGCGGGCAGACTATGGATGCCACGCCTATGCCCATTCCTCCGATGATGCGGTATGCCACCAATGAAGGGAACGAGCCGCATAGGGCGCATCCTATCATTGATATGGAGAACAGTACGGCCGAAACGGTCATGGCGGGTTTGCGGCCGAAACGGTCGCCTATGGCTCCTGCGAAAGCCACGCCGATGATTGCGCCAAGCAGCGCGCTTCCCACGAACCAGCCTTCGGCAAGCGCTGTGAGCCCGAATTGAGCCGAAACGTCGCTTATCGTGCCGGAGATGACGGCCTCGTCGTAACCGAAAAGGAAGCCTCCCAACGCCGCTATGACAGACAGCAGCATCAAGTATCCGAAGTTATAATTGTGCTTTGTCGTTTCCATTTTTTATTTTATCTCGAAATATTCTTTGTATCGGTCGTAAAGGTGCCCGGCTTGCAGATATGCCGATTGCGGGCTCATGAAGTGGCTGAACTCGAAAGTGATGGCTTTGTCGTAGCCTGCGCGTTTTGCCGCTTCGAGTTTCATTCTCAATTTGTCGAACTTTATAGGGAAGAACCGTATGGGCATGTCGCGGTCGAACGACTCTGCGTTGGTCCAGCATTGCATGCCGTATTTGTCGGCGAGCCGCTTGTTGACGGTGAAAAACGCGTCGAGCTCGTCGTAGTCGATGTGTCCGTCTTGGAATGCGCACGCGTCGACTACATCGTGTATCCCTGAAAATATTTCGTCCCATTCCTTTTCGTGTTGTTCCACGGATACATAGTCTTCTTTGGTGAGTTTCCCGCCCGATGCCATTACGGCTTTTTTGCCGTCAATCCATGGAGAGATGAATGTAGGCATTCCGCCGGAAACGTCCTTGCATTGTTTTCCTAACGCGTGGAACGCCGGTATGGCACCTTTGGTCTTGCGGCTTATTTCTCCGCTGATATACCATCCGCTGAAACTGCGGTGCCGGCTTCCGTAGCGTTCCCAAACCTCGTCGATTACGTATCGGTTGTCTTCTATCTCGCGTGTCATGTCGCCCGTGGCCCAATATTGTCCGGAATCATACAGCCCGAAATAAAATTTCATGCCATATTTGTCGGCAAGAGTCAGAAACATTTCAAGCAAATCTTGTGAAGGGGTATAGCAGCCTTTGCTGATAAGGTATGGAGAATTGTAGGTTATGAATTTTTTGTATCCGGAGCGTATCATGATTACGGTGTCGATGCCGATGGCCTTCATATATTGGAAGTCACGGGCCCATTCTTTCACGCCCCAGTTCTGATGAGGGATATCATGCGATATCTCGTCAAGAAAAGTGCCGGTTATTTTCAGTCCGTTGTTTTTTTTCACCAGCCAGTTGTCAGTGTCGCTTCCGTGCGTGGTTGCGGCGTTTTTCGCGTTATTATCCATGCCGAACATCGCCGGAGCAGCTATCGCCGAAGCCCCGATTACTGCCAAGTCCTTGAAGAATTTTCTGCGGTTGCCCATTGCTTGTTGTGTTATTGGTGCGCTTTATGTGTGGCGCGCAATTAATTACGGTTTTATATTTTGGTTGATTTAATTTATTGGCAAAAGTAAGAATAAAATTTTAAAAATATACATTTGTTTGATAATAAATTTTATTAATTCTCTTTCTAACGTTTTTAGGTTTTCTTAGATGATTATTGCCTCTGTCTGAAAATGAAGGTGTTTTCTTATTGGCAAATAAATTAAAATTTTTATTATCTTTGCATACAATTTATTTATCCTTGCCGATTCAAGGATGAAGGCGGTAGTTTTATAAAATCCTCAAAAATGGCTCACGAATTGTTGAAAGAGATTGAAAAAGGCAGTAAAAGCGCGCTTTTGAAGAAAAGGATTATCAAGTATTATATACATAATGGTAATTCTACGATAACGGATTTGTCGAAAGTTTTGGATTTAAGCATCCCTACTGTGACAAAGCTGGTTGAGGAAATGTGTCAGGCTGGTTTCCTTAATTCATACGGCAAGCTTGAGACGAGCGGCGGCAGGCACCCTAACCTTTACGGACTCAATCCTGCGTCAGGATATTTCGTGGGGGTGGATATAAAGATGCACTCATTGAATATCGGTGTCATTGATTTTAACGGGGAACTTGTGGAAAGCCGGACAGGCATTCCTTATACATTCGAGAACACTATTGCCGGGCTTGACACTTTGTGCGCTTGCGTTAAAGAGTTTGTGGATTCGTTGGATGTGGAGAAGACCAAGATATTGAATATCAATGTGAATGTGTCCGGGAGGGTGAATCCGGAATCGGGATATAGCTATAGCTGGTTCAATTTCGGGGAAGAGCCGTTGGCGCAGATAATGACTAAGAAGATAGGCTATAAGGTGAGCATAGACAATGATACGAGGGCGATGACTTATGGCGAGTTTCTTAAAGGTGATTTCGGCACAAAAAAACATATACTTTTTGTCAATGTCAGCTGGGGATTAGGTTTAGGCATAATTATCGGCGGGAACATATATTCCGGGAAGTCGGGATTTGCCGGTGAGTTCGGGCATACGCCGGCTTATGATAACGAGATAATTTGTCATTGCGGGAAGAAGGGCTGTCTTGAGACGGAGGCTTCGGGGCGAGCGATGCACCGCAAATTGCTTGAACGCATCGAGAACGGAGAAAGCTCCATTCTGTCGGACGCGCTGAAAAACAATCCTGACATTTCGCTTGAAACAATCATCGATGCTGTCAATAAAGAAGATATGCTTTGTATAGACATTGTCGAAGGAATCGGTTATGAACTTGGAAAACACATAGCGGGGCTGATTAACATTTTCAATCCGGAGCTTGTCATTGTAGGCGGTATATTGTCGTTGACCGGCGACTATCTTATACAGCCGGTGAGGACTGCAATACGCAAGCATTCGCTTAACCTTGTAAATAAAGACACCATTGTGGCGGCTTCGCAATTGAAGGAGCGTGCCGGAATGGTCGGGGCTTGTATGCTTGCCCGCAGCCGCATTTTCGAGGACGCATTGTAGCCCTGTATCTTTGGATCTGTTACAAGAAAAGTTGATTTTATCTTTGGATCTGTTACAAGAAAAGTCGATTTTATCTTTGGATTTATTACAAAGTTGCGTATTTTTGTACTGTAAAACAGAATATTATGTTCGGACGCAACGCACTTGATTGGTTAGACCAATGGAAAAACATTTGTTGAGGTAAAAGAGGAACAGATGCTTAGTGGTGCAGATTGCTGAATTTGCCATATTATTATGCGGGGAATATGGAGCGCGCGTTGCAAAATGCAGTGTGATTTCTCGGCTTTAGGTGTTTTTGGGACGTAGTCGTGCGGTTATTGGAATAATTTTGTAACTTCGTTGCTTGAAAATTTTTGGTATGGACGATTGGAAGCAGCGTACGGAATTGTTGTTGGGGGGCGCGGGTGTCGATGCTCTTTCCCGTAGCCGTGTGCTTGTTGTCGGCGTTGGCGGTGTCGGGGCGTATGCGGTGGAAATGCTTGCGCGTGCCGGTGTCGGTCATCTCGACATTGTAGACGGCGACAAGGTGGGAGTTTCTAACATCAACCGGCAGCTTCCGGCCTTGCATTCTTCTGTCGGGCAACCGAAAGTTGAGGTGATGCGCCGTCGTATAGCCGACATTAATCCGGATGCGGAGGTCAACGCTTTTGACGTATTTATCACAGAGAATTCAGTAGTGGGGTTGTTGGATGACGGTAATTATGATTTCGTGGTCGACGCAATCGACTCCGTTGCTCCTAAAGTGGCACTTATAAGGCACTGCCTTTCCGGCGGAATCAAAATAATTTCGTCGATGGGCGCAGGAGGCCGGGTCGACGCTTCGAAAGTGCGTTATGCCGACATTTGGGAAACCTATAACGACGGGTTGGCAAAGGCTGTCCGCACGAGGTTGAAAGCTGGCGGATTGAGAAAACGGTTGCCGGTGGTGTGGAGCGAAGAAGTTCCGGAGAAAGCGTCGGTGATGCTTACGGACGAGATTGCCAACAAGCGGTCGAGCTATGGCACCGTTTCTTATCTTCCGGCAATATTCGGGTGTATGCTCGGGGCGTATGTGATTAGAAAACTTACGGGTAAATGATAGAAATAAAGGATATACATAGGAGTTTCGGCTCGTTGCGGGTGCTGCGGGGTATTGATGTGACAATAAAGTCGGGCGAGATTGTGTCGATTGTAGGGCCGAGCGGCGCGGGAAAGACTACGCTGCTTCAAATAGCGGGGACGCTCGACAGGCCTGACTCCGGGACGGTGTTCTACGACGGTGTGGATGTGCTTTCTTTGTCAGAGAAGAAGCTGTCGGCATTCCGTAACCGCAACATAGGCTTTGTCTTCCAGTTCCATCAATTGCTTCCGGAATTCACGGCGTTGGAGAATGTGGCCATTCCGGCGTTGATTAAAGGCGACAGCCGCCAGCAGGCATTCGCCCGGGCTGCGGAACTGCTCGATTATCTCGGTCTCTCCGGCCGTGCAGGACATAAACCCTCGGAATTGTCGGGCGGGGAGAAACAGCGTGTCTCGGTGGCCCGTGCCTTGGTAAATAAGCCTGCCGTGATTTTTGCCGACGAGCCGTCAGGAAGTCTCGACACTAAAAACAAGCAGGAATTGCATAAATTGTTTTTCAATCTCCGCCATGAATTCGGCCAGACTTTTGTGATTGTGACCCACGACGAATCGCTGGCCGCCGTGAGCGACCGTGTGTTGAAAATGCGTGACGGAATAATAGAATCGGATTCGTGTAATGCAAAATGAAATGCTGAAAAGGATATTTGGCATATTATTTGTAATTTTGTCATTGGCCGGTTGCGACGAGCCGGAGTACGACTATGGCGATTTCCTTGAGGTGATTGCCGTATATGGCGGCGATGATGATGAAGGCAGTGTGTTCACATACCAAGCGCGTGGCGACAGCCCGCTCGTGACGCTCCGCTCTTCGGCCGCAATCAGCGGGGCGCTTCAAGGCGAGAGGGTGCTGTTGCGTTATACGGTCATTGATGATGTCAGCGATACGGAGAAAGAAATACGTGTCGATGCCGTCAGCAAGATTGTATGCGATGTGCTCAGGCAGGTCGACGGTTCGGTATGGGATGTGCTGGATTCCACTCCGGTCGATATGACGAGCGTGTGGAGGAGCGGCAATTATGTCAACGTGTATTGCTGGGTGCCGTATGCGGGGCCGAAGTTCCAGATGCTTCTGGTAGCCGACCAGTCGACGCTTGACAGCGAAACGCCTACGTTGAGGCTTGTCTATAGCATATTGGAAGGCGAGCCGGCGTTTGACAGGAAGTGTTATGCCTCGTTTGACATTACGAATCTTTGGCAGCGTGCGACTTGCCGCGGCATAAGAATATGTGCCTATGATACCGATGGCGAGAGAATTTATGAATTTAATAAAATATAAAAACGAAATAAGATGGAAAATAACGACAAAAAAAGAGAAATCAAAATTGAGCTTACTCCGGAAATGGCTTCCGGAAAATATGCCAACCTTGCTATTATTTCGCATTCGGTGAACGAGTTCTTTATGGACTTTATCAGCGTTGTGCCTAATTCTCCGCAAGCGCGTGTACAGAGCCGCATAATTATGACTCCTGAGAATGCAAAGACTTTGCTTATGGCTCTGCAGGACAATCTTCATAAATATGAACAGACATTCGGCACAATAGTCCCGAAAGGCCATAACAATGCCGGTAACCCTCCGTTCATGCCGATGGGCGGTCAGGCCTAATATATTTAAGGTGTATGGAAAATCCTTTGTACATTTATAATTCCCTGACTCGTAAAAAGGAGCGTTTTGTTCCGTTGCACGAGCCTAATGTGGGCATGTATGTGTGCGGGCCTACGGTGTATGGCGACCCGCATCTGGGTCATACTCGTCCGGCTATAACGTTCGACGTGCTTTTCCGTTATCTTAAGCATTTAGGGTATAAGGTGCGTTATGTGCGCAACATCACCGACGTGGGCCATCTTGAGCATGATGCCGACGACGGTGAGGACAAGATTGCAAAAAAAGCCAGGCTTGAACAGCTTGAGCCGATGGAGGTGGTGCAATTCTACCTTAACCGTTACCATAAGGCGATGGATGCCCTGAATGTGCAGTCGCCGAGCATCGAGCCGCATGCTTCAGGACATATAATCGAGCAGATAGAGTATATCAAGACCATACTCGACGCAGGCTATGCCTACGTGAGTGACGGCTCTGTGTATTTCGACGTGCTGAAATACAATAAGAGCCATCATTACGGAGAACTTTCGGGCAGGAATGTAGATGAGCTGCTCAACACCACCCGTGAACTCGATGGGCAGGCGGAGAAGCATAATCCGTGCGATTTCGCGCTATGGAAAAAAGCCGCTCCGGAGCATATAATGCACTGGCCGTCGCCATGGAGCGAGGGTTTCCCGGGATGGCATCTTGAGTGCTCGGTGATGGGCGAGAAATATCTGGGCGAGACGTTCGACATACATGGAGGCGGCCTCGACCTTATGTTCCCTCACCACGAGTGCGAGATTGCCCAGTCTGTAGCCCATTGCGGGCATGAGGCTGTGCGCTATTGGATGCACAATAATATGATTACCATCAATGGCCAGAAGATGGGCAAGTCGCTTGGCAACTTCATCACGCTTGAGCAATTCTTCACAGGCTCCCATCCGCTGCTTACTCAGGCCTATTCGCCTATGACCATACGTTTCTTCATCCTTCAGGCACACTATCGCGGCACTGTCGATTTCTCCAACGAGGCGCTGCAGGCCGCTGAAAAGGCATACGAGCGGATGGTGGAAGGCTGGCGGAGATTGCAGAATCTTAAGTCGGCGGAAGAGTCGACCGTTGATGTGAAAGGCTACCGCGCTAAATGCTATGAGGCAATCAACGATGACTTGAATACGCCGATAGTGATAGCTACCTTGTTCGACGCCTGCCGTGTAATCAATCAGGCCAACGACGGAAAAGCGGCATTGACACAGACGGACATTGACGAGCTGAAAGGCTTGTTCGACACATTCCTTGTCGACATACTCGGTATACGTACCGACATTGTGGAGGGCGGAAGCTCCGATGCTCTCGAACCGTTCGAGAAGGCTGTCGACCTTTTGCTCGAAATAAGGAAAGAGGCGAAAGCGAAGAAAGATTGGGCAACATCCGATCTCATAAGGAAGCGTCTTGAAGAGGCCGGTTTTGATGTTAAAGACACTAAAGACGGCTTTGAATGGTCGGTTAAGAAGTGAAAATGCGTGGAATGTCGATGAAATGGGAGAAAAAATATGTTTTTGCTCAAAAAAAGTCAGACAATCTATTGCATTTAGAAAAATAGGTTATAACTTTGCAGTCAGAACGGTTAGTAATGACATAATGTCAAAGATATTTTACACTTCAACCTTAATCATTTAGTCTAAATTTCCCTACGTCGTTGACAGAAAAGAAGTTTGTGAAAATCGAATGGATGTTAAAACGACAAAACGGCGGTCATGGATTGGCTGCTGTCAGAGCGGACGAAAGTCCGCTCTTTTTTTATGGCAAAAAAGAGCGTCTTCACAGACACTCTTTTCTTAAATAATTCTCGCTTTTCCTATAAAACACATTTTAAAACTATGATTTTTTTACTATCTATTATTCTTGCAATGAAGATTCCGTTTTCCAGTCCTTCGAGTTTCGCCGAGCCGTTGGCGACAAAGTATGTCCCTGCAAGCATTCCGTTTATCGAGAATACTTCGATCCGGCTTCCGTCGGCGGCATCCGTTACAATCCGCTTGTTGCCGCGGTCGAAGTATGCGGTTGCCTGTCCTGCGGGAATGTCCTCAATTCCGCCGTCTCCCGGCATATAGATTACTCTGCCGAGGGCGGCGTTGTCGGCTTGGTGGTATATCACATTCTCTATTTCCACGGCGGTCTGTTCCTCTACGCTCCATTCGTTGCCCTGCGCATAGACAGTAGATGTGCCGTTATTGTAAAGGTCGAAAGGTGTCCATTCGTCGCCGTTCCCATTGTTGAGGAATACGTTTTCACCGGTATTGTAATCCGCTGCCGATTGGTCGAAAGTCTTTCCGCAGTTCACGTTTTTGCCTCCTATGATGGTTATGCCCCAAAGGTTGTCCTCTATATGGTTGCCGGTTATGACGGCTGTCTGCTGGTAGTCCGAGTCGTTGATTCTTATGCCGCTCCCGCCGTTCATGGCGTTGGTCTCATACTTGTTGCTGATTATTTGGTTGTCCTTTATCACAGCGTTAAGCGCGCCGTTGGTGGTGATGCCGTAGCGGTGGTCGCGTATTTTGCAATTCTCGATAAGCACGTTGTTGCTCCCGGCAATGTTTTGCATATTGGCCACGGCTATAGCTCCGACCATATTGCGCTTGTTGCCGGTGAAAGTGGAATTGCGTATCACGATGTCGTTGTCGCCGCCGACGGTCACGTTGACTTGCGGCTGGTCGCTGTTTGCAGTGTTGTTGTCGTAGAAATTGCAGTTGTCCACATATAGTCCGCATGCCACATTCTCTCCCCAGTCGATTGCCGGTACTTCGTTTTCTTCGAAGGTGCAGTTGGTCACTGTGCAATTTGTGCAATTGCCTCCGTCTTCCGAGAGCGACAGTGCCCCTGACGACGACAGTGCGTTTGAGGAATAGCGGAATGTGCAGTTGTCTATTGACATTTCCGCTATTCCGTCGAGCAGTCCGCAATATTCAAAGTCTACATTCTTTACGGTCGTAGAACCCGGGGCATCGACATGGAATCCTATTCCTTTAGGCTTGTCGGTTTCTGTATTGCGCGTGATTAAAGTCCTTTCTTCCACACTGAGGTCGGCCGTCCCTTCAATGCGCAGCATCACTCCGTCGCCGAGTTTCAGAGTTAGTCCTCCGGTCAATTCGAATCTGTCGCCTTGCACTATGGTGACGTTTGACGGCATTATATAGACCGGGCCGTCCTTTGTCACACCTGATTCTGCTATTTGGCTTAGTGATTCCAATGTGTATGTAGTGCCGTTGCCTTGCGTAGTGAAGTCTTGAGCTTTCACTGTCGTAACGCATAGCGTAATTGCCAGAATATGCAGGAATCTTGCCATTGGGATGAATTTCATATCTGTAATATTGCAAATATAAACGTTTGGATTGATAAAACAAAATTTTTATAATAAAATAAGTGGTTTTTATTAATAAGTATTATTGGCGTTGTGATGACCGCATATTAAAAAATGCTCCGGAATTTGCGTCCCGAAGCATTTTCATCAGTTTGGTATGACTACTTTGTTTTTATACTGTCAGTATCTCTTTTTCTTTAGCGGCAAAGACTTCCTCGATTTTCTTCATGTAATTGTCGTGGATTTTCTGCACTTTTGCTTCGGCGTCTTTTTCGACATCCTCCGGCATTCCGGTTTTTATGGCTTTTTTCAGGCCTTCGATAGCGTCACGCCGTGCGTTGCGTACAGAAATTTTTGCGTTTTCCGCTTCTGCTTTCGACTGCTTTACAAGGGCTTTACGGCGTTCCTCCGTCAGTGGCGGGATGGAAAGACGTATCACTTCGCCGTTGTTTTCCGGGGTGATTCCGAGTTCGGAATTGATGATTGCCCTTTCAACTTCCTTGAACATGGATTTTTCCCATGGCGTGATTACGATAGTGCGCGCATCGGGAACGGAAATGTTCGCTACATTGGAAATCGGGGCCGCGCTGCCATAGTAGTCCACCTTTATGCCGTCCAGAATTTTCGGGTTGGCTTTTCCGGCGCGAATGTGTGCGAGTGCTTCTTCCAAATATTCCACTGCCATTGCCATTTTTTCATCTGCCGGGTCGATGTAAGTCTTAACGTCGTTCATAGTTGTATAGTTTTGAGTTTTATTTCTGATATACCAAAGTGCCGATAGGCTCTCCGTCGATTACTTTTTTCAGGTTGCCTTTCGTGTCCATGTCGAATACGATGATAGGCAGATTGTTCTCCTTGCACATCACGGTTGCCGTCAGATCCATCACTTTCAATCCGCGCTCGTAAATCTCGTCGTAGGTGATTTCCGTGAATTTCTTAGCTGCCGGGTCTTTTTCGGGGTCGGCGGTGTATATGCCGTCGACGCGTGTGCCTTTCAGCATCACGTCGGCTTCCACTTCGATGCCGCGCAGGGCCGAGCCTGTGTCGGTCGTGAAGAAAGGATTACCGGTACCGCAAGAAATGATTGCCACTTTCCCGGCTTTCATAGCGTCGATTGCTTTCCACTTGCTGTAATGCTCGCCGATGGGGAACATGTTGACGGCTGTGAACACTTGTGCCGGTTGCCCTTCCTTTTCGAGAGCGGAACATAAAGCGAGGGAATTGATTACGGTGGCAAGCATTCCCATCTGGTCGCCCTTCACGCGATCCACACCCTTGGCCGCACCCGCAAGCCCGCGGAAAATGTTGCCTCCTCCGATTACTATTGCAATCTCCACGCCCGACTGGGCTATCTCCTTTATCTGCTCGGCATAGTCGCCCACTCTTGCGGGGTCGATTCCGTAGCCTTGCGAGCCCATCAGCGATTCGCCGCTCAATTTCAGCAGTATGCGCTTATAATTTGTCCTCATATAGTCTGTGTATTTTATAGTTTACAAATATAGTGAAAGTCGAGTGCAGAAGCAAATGAAAACGGAGTTTTCAAATTTGATTAAGCCGAGACGCATCCTATATTATCCAAATATAGTGAAAGTAGCTTTAAAAACTATCAACTAAGTTTGAATTTGTTTTCAACCATAAGGATAATGCCATTATTGCATATTGGCGCGGATGTAGTCCTCGATGGTGAAGTCGGTTTTGTAGCCGGTCTTCCATGGCTCTTCTGTCTCGGTGCATATCTTTTTGCCATCGATGATGAACCGGCGGATAAAGAAGTCGATTTCTTCTTTTTCGTATACCATCGGCGTGCCTGCCAGTTCGTGTCCCGCACCGCGTTTGGTGTAGAACCAATATGGGATGCCCATTTTTTTCAGTTGGCTGGCGATGAAGCGGGAGCCGTATAATCCTTTATCGCCGACTGTGACTTCCCCGAAAGGCACAATATTGTCGGCATCGCCTTGGAACAGCATCATCGGGCACGGCTTTTCTTTCCATTGCGGTTTGCCTTCCGAGCAGATTGCGCCTGCGAATGAGATTACTCCCGCATAATTGAAGCCGTCGGGCAACAGTGAGGCAAGCGGAGAACCGTTGCACAGCATATATTCTGCCTGTAATGCCGTTATAGCCCCGGCACTCGAGCCGCAGGCTATTATCTTGCCGGGGTCGCCTCCCCACTTCCTGCAATTTTCGATGACGAAAGCCGTGGCGTTGTAAAAGTCGGTGACAGCAAGGCCGATTGCGTTTTGCAGTGCGGCCGTGAAATCTGCCGCCGTTTTTACGGATGCGGGGTCGAGGTTTGTGAGTCCGGTGCGGTAGTCTGTCGAAACCACAATGAGCCCTTGCCCTGCGAGGTGTTTAAAAAAGTCTATATAGTCGGATGACGCGCGGTTGCCGGTGCGGAATCCTCCTCCGAATGCGAAAATCACGACCGGACGTGGCGCGGCGTTGCCGTTTTCCACGTAATATTTGTCTAATTTCAGTGTGTCGCTGCCTTGTATTCCGAAAGCGTATGTCTCTCGTTTCACGTCACCGGCGAAAAGCGTGAAAGTTATCAGCAGGAATAGTGCTGTAAGATTGAGTTTTGCCATATTTTGTAAAGAATTTTGATTCAATTGATAAAAGTAGTCATTTTATTATTCATTTTCCAAACATCCGTCCGATTTTATTGTTAACTTTACGGCTGTAAAGTTTACAGCCGTAAATTTTAGAAAGATTATGAAATTCTACGATAGAAAAAAAGAGTTGGAGATATTAGACAGTGTGAGGAATGTAGCTTTCTCCATCCATTCGCAAATGACAGTTCTCACCGGCCGCCGACGGATAGGGAAGACCAACCTTATACTTCGTAGCTGTGATGGACATCCAGCCGTTTATCTTTTTGTTAGCCGCAGTAATGAGGCTGACTTGTGCGCACGGTTTTGCAATGAAATACGGCAATCGTTGGATGTGTTAGTGCCTGACTATTCTAAATTCTCCGATTTGTTCCGTTTTTTGATGGATTTGGGATACCGTATTAAGTATGATCTTATAATTGATGAATTTCAAGAATTCTACTACATCAATCCTGAAACATTCAGCCTTATGCAGGATATTTGGGACAGGTATCGGAAAAACAGTTATGTCAATTTGATAATAAGCGGTTCGGTGTATACATTGATGACCCGTATATTCAAAGACGCGAAAGAGCCGCTTTTCGGAAGGGCAGACCGTATTATGCGGCTTGAACCATTTTCTACAGATGTTCTTAAAAAGGTGTTGGGGGATTATAAACCCGGATATGACAATGATGACTTGTTGGCGTTATATACGTTTACAGGAGGAGTGCCGAAATATGTGGAGCAATTTATGGATAATGGTTGTACCGATATGGAAAGTATGGTAGAATTTATCACACAACCGGACTCGTCATTCTCGTCGGAAGGCCAGGCTTTGCTGATTCAGGAATTCGGTAAAAAATATGGCAATTATTTCTCTATACTTTCTGCAATATCTAACGGAAGAGATACTTTGCCGGAAATGGAGTCGGCAATGGGCGGGATAAGCCTTGGAGGTCAGCTCCGCAGGTTGGAAGAAGACTATGCGTTGGTCAAAAGGAAGCGTCCGATATTGTCGAAAGAAAATACGCAAAATGTGCATTATGAGATGTCGGATATGTTTCTCCGTTTTTGGTTCCGTTATTTCATAAAGTACAGGAATTATGTTGAAATTGGTAATTATGACCGGCTTGCCCAAATTATAAAAGACGATTATACGACCTATTCAGGCATAGCCTTAGAGATGTACTTCCGCCAAAAGATGGCAGAAAGTAAAGACTTTGCGCAAATAGGTTCATGGTGGGCAGGGAAAAACAATGTCAACCAGTGCAAAATTGATATTGTAGGGCTATATGCAGAAAATCGTAAGGCATTGGTGGCGGAAGTAAAAAGGCTGCCGAAAAATTTCAAGCCGGAGCGATTTGCAGAAAAAGTGGAGTTGTTGAGGAGAAAAGTTCTATTCAATTATGAAATAGAAACAAGATTGTTGTCGATGGAGGATATGTAGGGGTATTATGACGGTTGGCAAATTCTGCGTAACTTTGCAAGTCCTAACTGTTTGCGAAGATAATGGAAAGAAAAGAATTTGAGATAATGGCGCCTGTCGGCTCTTACGAGTCGCTGTACGCGGCCATCCAAGGCGGTGCCGACGCCATATATTTCGGGATAGAAGGTTTGAATATGCGCGCTAAGTCGTCGGTGAATTTCACGATAGGCGACTTGCATGAAATAGCCCGGATATGTGCGGAGCACGGTATGAAAAGCTACCTTACGGTAAACACGGTGGTCTATGACGACGACATGGCGGCTATGCGCGGCATAATCGACGCTGCCAAGGAAGCCGGAATTTCGGCAATCATCGCTTCCGATATGGCAGCAATACTCTATGCGCGGAGCGTAGGTGTTGAGGTGCATATATCCACGCAGGTCAATGTGTCGAACACGGAAGCCGTGCGGTTTTATTCGCAATTTGCCGATGTGATGGTGTTGGCGCGCGAGCTTAACCTGACGCAAGTGGCGGAAATATACGACGCTATAACAAAGGACAACATTATGGGGCCGCACGGACGGCAGGTGCGCATCGAGATGTTCTGCCATGGGGCGTTGTGCATGGCTGTGTCAGGTAAGTGCTACCTCAGCCTGCACGAGATGAACTCGTCGGCTAACCGCGGCGCATGCACGCAGATTTGCCGCCGTGGCTATGAGGTGACCGATCTTGAGACAGGCGACCAGCTTGCCATCGAGAATAAATACATAATGTCGCCCAAGGATTTGAAGACCATACATTTCCTCAACAAGATGATAGATGCAGGTGTCAGGGTGTTCAAAATCGAGGGACGCGCGCGTAGTGCGGAGTATGTGCGCACGGTGGTTTCATGCTACAATGAAGCTGTCAATTCCTATATAGACGGCACTTACTCTGAAGAGAAAATCGCCCTGTGGAACGAGCGTTTGGCGAAAGTGTTCAACCGCGGGTTCTGGAACGGCTATTATCTCGGGCAACGGCTGGGAGAATGGACGTCGAAATACGGTTCGTCGGCTACACGCGTGAAAGTGTATGCGGCGAAGGGGATACGTTATTTTTCCAATATCCATGTGGCGGAATTCCAAATGGAAAATGACGAGTTGCACGTGGGCGATGAAATAGTGATAACCGGACCTACCACAGGGGCAATAATAATGAAAGTGGAGGAAATCCGTGTCGACCTGAAGCCGGTGGAAAAGACCGTAAGGGGCGAGCGGTTCTCTATAAAGGTGGATGAGAAAATCCGTCCGAGCGACCGCCTGTTTGTCTGGCGCGATGTGGAAGAAGTGAAACGTCGCCGTGAAATCAGATGAGCGGGGCGAAGTGGAGCAAAAAGGTGGTGGAGACTACGGCCGACGGTTCGTCCACTATCTATCTGCCGGAGCTTGACGAACACTATCATTCTGTGAAAGGAGCTCTGACGGAATCGCAATATGTATTTGTGGATTGCGGGTTGTCGCGCTGCGAGAAGCAGCGTGTCAGAGTGCTGGAAATAGGGTTCGGCACAGGTCTTAACGCTGTGCTTACGTCAATGTCGACCGGTGGCAGGAGCGTGGAGTACAACACTGTGGAGCTTTATCCGCTTTCGTTGGCGGAAGTGGAGGCGTTGGGCTATTTCTCGATGCTGCCATGTGATGCCGCAATTCTTCTAAGGCGTTTGCACGAGGCGGAATGGGGTGTGCTGTCGGAAATTACTTCTGAATTTTCAATTAGGAAAATCAAGTGCGACATGACCGGCAGTTGTCAGGAAATACCGCATTGTGTTGATGTTGTGTATTTCGATGCCTTTGCTCCAGAGAAACAGCCTGCAATGTGGACAAACGAAGTTTTTTGCCGTATATATGAGGCGATGAATGATGGCGGTGTTTTTGTGACTTATTGCGCTAAAGGAGAGGTAAGGCGGCGTTTGCAGTCTGTCGGGTTTATGGTAGAACGCCTTCCCGGCCCTCCCGGCGGCAAGCGTGAAATCCTCCGAGCCGTGAAATGAGCAGGGAGCGTAATGGTGTTAATCTTAAAACTGTATGTTAAAAACCATATTTGTGCTAATAAATGTTGGTTTTAATCGTCTGTATGTTTATCTTTGCACCTTAAAGCCTCGGTTTGTTACATTTTATAAATAATAATTGTTTAATAATTAATAATTCTACTTATGTTTAAAAACTACGTGATTGGTGCCGCTCTTTTGTGCGGCGCATTCTTGTGGGGATGGGTAGATGCTGATGCGCAATCGGTTATAACATCTTTCCCTTACACGGAAAATTTCGATGAGGTGGAGGCCTACTCGTTGCCGGAAGGCTGGGTGGCCGAGGGCGACGCTTTGTATAGAGCAGAGCCGGCTTTGAACTGGGGAACTCAAGCTAATACCGGTACTCAGTTGCTGGTGGCGCCCTCTCAGACCGGCAGTCGTCAAAACGCCGTATTCTCTCCGATGATGGAGATGAAGGCAGGCTGTGAGTATACGATGACTGTAATGGTGCAGCGCAATGACCTTGCCAATAAGGTGCCTGTGTCGAAAGTCACTATCGGCTCTTCGCAGTCAAGGGTGGCTCATGTAGTTGTCTATGACCAAAGTGGTGAGGCCACTTCCGGTTGGGAGCAGATAGAGGTGAAATTTGCCCCGTCGTCCGACGGACAATACTGCTTCGGACTGTGGGACGCATCTGTGCTGTCTATCACGGGATTTCTTTTCTATGACTCATTCTCTGTTGTTGAGACAACTGTGGAAACTCCTGTAGAGCCTACTGTTGTGACCGAATATCCTTACACAGAGAATTTCGATGAGGTGGAGGCCTACTCGTTGCCAGAAGGTTGGGTATCGGAGGGCGACGCGCTGTTTGAGGCACAACCGGCTTGGGATTGGGGAACTCAAGCTAATACCGGTACTCAGTTGCTGGTGGCGCCCTCTCAGACCGGCAGTCGTCAAAACGCCGTATTCTCTCCGATGATGGAGATGAAAGCCGGTGTGAAATACACGATGTCGGTGATGGTGCAGCGTAACGATAATGCCAACAAGGTGCCCAAGTCGCGGATTACTGTGGGCGACGCGCAAACAAGGGATGCCCATACAACCATACTTTCAGAGGGCGACAAGGCCACTTCCGGCTGGGAATTGGTGGAAGTGGCGTTCATTCCTGAGGCCGATGGGCAATACTGCTTCGGATTGTGGGATGTTTCGGTGCTTTCCGGCTCCGGATTCTTGTTCTATGATTCTTTCTCTGTGGCAAGCGACGAGGCTGAAGAGCCGCCTGTGGTATGGGAGCCTTCGATTCCTTATGAGGAAATGTTTGACGACGCTACACATTACTCCGGAGAGGAGAATCTGCCGATAGGGTGGATGACAACCGGAGAAAATCCGTTTATGACCGCAAATATCAATTGGCAACCGGCTGTGTCGGGCGAATGGTATATGGTCACATCATCGTCGATCATTGCCAACCGCAAGGATATAGCCTACACTCCTATGCTCGAAATGGAAGAGGACAAGGAATATGTGGTGTCGTTCTATCTGTATATGCCGGGTGATGTCAACGCCCCATCGTTCAAATTTACTGCCGGACGCGAGCAGTCGTCGGACATGCACACTGAGGTGCTTCTCGAAAAGACAAATGAGAGAGTTTCGGATTGGACAAGATACGAGGTGCGTTTCACTCCGCAGACTACGGCGGAATATTGTTTCGCCTTTTGGGCTTGCTCGGAGAATGTCAACGACGGCTATATAGCTGTCGATAACTTCACGTTGCGCTCCGCAGAGGAAATATTGCCTCCTACGGTGATGATAAGCGTAGGCAACACGTTGCATTCCATATTTACGGGGCAGCCGTTGGTTATGCGTGGTCAGGGAGTTAAAATGGTGAATAACACTCCCGATGCCGATTCCTATAAGTGGGAAGTAGACGGCGGCGCGGAGCTTTCCGATCCGGCGGCTAAAGAGCCTACTGTCACATTCCCTGCGTCGGGCACATATAATATTGTGCTTGAGGCTACCAATGCAGGCGGCACTTCTGTCGGACAGTTGTCGTTTACTGTAGGGGTGAATGACGGTATGGGCGATACTGACGATGCCATACAGACTGTTTCCGACGCCACCGACCGAATTTTCGAGCAGGGCGACCTTCCGGCGTTCGCGGAGGACGGCACGGTTGTGGAGTCCGACACTTATGAGGTGTATTACGACTATGTGGTAGGCGCAAATCCTTATTACCATGCGTTTGCCGAGAAATTCGAGATACCCGACGGGCAGAAAATGTCGGTAAACTCGCTGTCGGTGGAATTGAAGATGTACTACATGTACACCCAAAGCGCGGGTGAGAATCCTGTCAACGATGCCGACGCCAATCTGAAAATCGTGTTCTATCCCGACAAGGATGGAGAACCGGATATGGCTAATCCGTTCTATTCGGAAACGATGAATATTGTTGAAACATTCGGCAGCGCGGGCTTGTATAAGCCTGTGCGCTATGGAGTGAATCTTGCGGAGCCGGCAGAGGTTGAGGGCACGTTCTACGTGGCTTTCGAGCTCGATCCGTTGCATCTTGAGGCCGGAGCGAACTGGAACCGCTCTTATATAGGTGCCGACACGCGCTATCACAACAACAGGCAGACTACCCTTTATGTGCTTCCGGAGGCTGCCATACCGGGAACCGGATTCGTGCCCGACGGCACTTATTGCCGTGCCGACGAGTTCTGTTCCGCGCTTGAGGGCTACAGCTTTACCGTAATGCCGTGGGTCACAATACATGGCCTTGACGGCGAGGGATCTGTCGTTGAAGTAGGAAAAGATGCCGCTACGGTATCGGTGGCTGCCGATGGTTCGGCCTACAGGGTATCGGGTGTTGCCGATGGCTGCCGTGTCGAGGTATGGTCGGTTTCCGGACAGATAATGTTCTCCGGCGCGGCATCCGGCGGCGAAATCATAATTCCGGCAGATGGTTGGAGCAAAGGTGTTTATGTCATATCAGCCGGAGAAGGCAATAATGTGAAAGTAGTAAAATAACAGCAGATGAAATTGCAACATAGATTGTTGTGTGTAATTTCAGCAATAGGTCTTTTGGGTACGTTTTCGGCATATTCGGTGCCGGCGTACCCTAAAGGCGTTTTTTACACACAACCCGACGGCCGGGTGGTGGAATACCGAGTGCGCGGCGATGAGCACAGCCACTGGATAGAATCTTCCGGCGGTTATATTCTTGAAAAGGCTGAATCGGGATACTTGGTGTATGCCGGAGTTGACAGCAGGGTGGTATATACCGGCAATGACGCGGCTGTAGCGTCGAGCCATAAGTTGCGTCGGGCGGCAATGGAGCCCGGCATTAAGAAGAATGCTGCGCAAGCGAGGGTGTTGCAGTCCGACGGCACTTTCCCTCTCGAAGGGCATCGCCGGCTGCTGATGCTGCTCGTCAACTTTGCCGACACGCGCACATCGGTTGAGCCTGAACGATTCGTTGAGCTTATGAACGGCGAGAATTACGAGGGGACAGGCAGTTTCCGGGATTTTTATCTTGAAAATTCTTATGGACAGTTGGACGTGGAAACTACCGTTGTAGGGTGGATAACATTGCCGCGTGAGAAGTCGATGTACGATACGGAGGATATGACCGACCTTATCAGCGACGCGCTTACGCTTGTCGACGATGAGGTGGATTTGCGTGATTTCGACAACGATGGCGACGGTGTGCTCGACGGTTTGTCGATTATTCATCAGGGACAAGGCGCGGAAGTCACAGGCCTGTCGTCCGATATATGGTCGCACAGCTCTGAGATGTTCAATATGGAGTTTGATGGTGTCAATGTGAAGAAATACACCATTCAGCCGGAGCTTCTGCTGCCCGGACAGATGACCACTGTCGGCGTGCTTTGCCACGAGTTCGGGCATAATCTCGGCGCTCCGGATTATTATGATGTGGATTATGAGGTAAACGGCAGTTTCAACGGAACCGGCGTGTGGGACTGTATGGCGGAGGGCATCTGGAACGAGTATAACGCTTCGGGCGACTCGCCTTCGCATATCAATATGTGGCAGAAAATACAGTTCGGATGGGTGACACCTGAAACGTTGACCGACGCTTGCCGGGTAGAGAACATTCCTGCCGCCTGCGACGAGCCTGCCGCATATATCATGGGCACAACGCTCGACGGCGACTATTTTGTGCTCGAAAACCGCCAGCCGAAGAAATTCGACCGTATGCTTCCGGGACACGGCCTGATAATTTATCACGTGGATGAGAACCGCATAAGTCGCTCGATTGACCTTAACGAGGTGAATAATGACTATGAGCAGGGATTGTACACGGTCTGCGCCTCGTCGTCGGTCGACCCTGACCGTACTCCGGCGACATTCGGCGACATTAATTCCGCCGGTGCTCCTTTTCCCGGAGCGTCGGCTAAAACGGAGTTTTCTGACGCCACGTTGCCGTCCTCGCATTCCAACGACGGCAAGTATGCCTATTGCGGACTGGAGGACATAGAGGATAACGGCGGACTTGTTTCTTTCTCATTTGTTAAAGAGGAGGCTCCGGCGGCGGTCAGCGATTTCTCTGTGTCGGCAAAGCGCGGCGTGGTTACTCTTAATTGGAATGCTCCTGCCGCCGACGGTGTGGAGCTTTACCGGATATTCCGCGACGGAGAGATGCTTACCACCACGCAAATGCTGTCGTATGTCGACCGCTCGTTTACGGGAGATGTCGCGACTTATCAGGTCGATGTGCTTTACACTGACGGATTGTATTCGCCTTTCGCCACCGCTTCTGTCAGGGTGCCTGTCAATCGGATAGAGTCGTTGTCGGCGCAGTCTGACGGCAATTCCGTTGATATTGAATGGGATATGGATATGCGCCTTACCCGTTGCTCTGACCTTGATCTCGGCAATGCGGTCTATGAGTATGTGGCTTGTGATGAGATGGATTACGCGCAAAGGTTCAGCGCGGCCGATTTGAAGACTTATCAGGGCTATAATATAAGCAGCATAGCTTTCCTTCCGTTCACGAGCCAAAGGACCACCACCTACAAGATACGTGTATGGAGAATGCCGGAGGGCACGGACGACGCTGAAGTGGTGAGCGAGCGTTCTGTTACGGAATACGCTTCCGGGCAGTGGTGTGAGCGGATGCTTATTGAGCCTGTTGAGATTGAGCCGGGCTACGATTACATGATAGGTGTGAATCTTGTGACATCCGACGGCACCATAAGACTGATATGCGAGAACAATCTGTTGCAGGGACTTGCCAATTTGTCGATGAACAACGGAACAGGCGAATGGAGCGACGGGCTGCTTACTCTCAACCCGTTGCTGCGTGCCGAGTTGGAAAAAGGCAGTGAGCCGGAATTTGTCTACGGTGAGCAGCCTGTGTTCAATCCCGATTACGACCCTGCTGCCGATGTGGCGGCTTATCCGTTGGGATTTAACGTGTACCGCGACGACGAATACATAGGTTTCACTACAAGCCGCAGGTTTGTCGATGGCGGAGTGCCGGACGGAACTCACACGTATGGTGTGGTGTGCCTTTATGAGGGCGGAAATGAATCTGCTGTGGAGGAATGTTCTGTAGGCCATTATGCGGGTGTTGACGGTTTGTCAGGCGATGCCGGTGCTGTTGTACGTGTCAATGACAGGACTGTTTACGTTGAGTCGGCTGAAGATGCTATGGTTCGCGTTTTCAATTTGTCCGGACAGCTTGTGGCGGGCAGACCGGTAGAGAATGGATATGCCGCTGTGCGGATTGATGTGTCGGGTGTGTATGTGGTAAAAGTGGAAAAGAAGGAAAATTCTGTAATTAAAAAAGTTGTAATATATTAATATGAAAAGATTTCTGAGTGTAAAAATTGTTTTGTCGCTGCTTTGTGCTGTTGCGGCAATGGGTAATGGCTATGCGTCGGGCTGGGACGGCAGGAAGTTGGAACGCTCGGCGGAAAAAGCGCAAGTGCTTTCACCGCGCCAAATTTCGAGATTCCCGGTTAGCGGTGCGGTTATGCCAAAGGCTTCCAAAGTGGAGGCTTATGCCGGGACAGGTAGCGAAACATTGGTGCTGGGCGAGAATTTCGACAAATTTGCTGCCGGTTCGGAAGATGCTCCCGACATGACCAATATTCTCGAATCCAATGGCATTATCATGCGTGATTACGTCCAGACTTACGGTTGGGCAGGTATTAATCTCTATCAGGCCGGCGGCAGTTGTTTCATTGCCGACGGCACGCAGGCGATGCTTGTGTCGCCTGTAGTGGACTTGTCGGGCGACGGCGGACAGTTTACGTTACGTATGTCGGCGCGTTCACAATCGGGTACGGAGCAGTTTTATGTGATGTGGGGCAGTTCTTCTCCTGTCGGAGGACGTAATTTCCCGGTTACTGAACAATGGCAGGATTTTGAAATAACCGGAACAGGAGGTGCGTTACAGACCATGTTCCAATTTTTTGGAGACGGTCCTGTGTTTATCGACAATGTCGAGGTGACTCAGCTTTCGGACGAAGTAGAAGAACCTTCGCTTTCCGCACCGAATGCTATGGCGGCAACCGGCATCACGTCTACGGGATTCACCGCCAATTGGGGTGAAGTGGAAGGTGCTACGACCTATCTGCTCGATGTGTTCTCTTTCGATGATAATGAACGGCAGTATTTCCTCGAAAATGAAGAAGTTGAGGGAACAAGCTATGCCGTTGAGGGGCTGGACGGTTCTAAACTGTATTACTATACAGTACAGGCGACCGATGGCGTGCGCACTTCGGCGGAATCGTCAATAGTTGTGGCTAAGGAGGCTTCGGTCACGGTAGGCACTCCGACGGCATTGGCGGCTACGGAAGTGACCGACGGAGGATTCCGCGCAAATTGGACGGCGGCAGATAATGCAGTGTACTACGCCCTGTCGACGGCTTCATATTATACAGTTCCTGAAAGCGGTGATTTCGTTATTGAGGACGAGGATTTCTCAGGTATTACCGACGGCACGCCGGAAACTCCTGTCTACAATCAGATGCAATGCCTTTTGGACGGCTATACGGAATATCCTAATTGGGAAGCCGTGACCACTTTGATGGTGGAAGGCAAGGTCGGGCTGAAGAATTATGCAATGGTGATGGGGTACTATTCGATGCTCTGCACTCCTGTATATGCTGTTTCGGGTAATACCGCAAGTGGGGAAATAAAGCTTTCTGTCACTGTCCAGAAAGATGCTTATTGCTCTTCCGCTACAGAGTTTGGAGTATGCCTTGTGAACAATGCGCTCGGCACTCAGACTGATTGGCAGTTGCGCCGGTTCTCTTCGGATACCGAAACGTTTGAGTTTACTTTCGATTCTTGCGATGATTATTTTATAGCGATGAGTTTCGGTGATGAGAACAACAGCGACTATGGCAGCACAGGGACAGTCTATGTGGATGATGTGAGAATCACGCAGGACGTTTCAGCCGGCTCTGTGGTTACCCGTCTTTACCGCAACGATGTGGCTTACAACAACACTTGCTACGTGCCTACCGCGGGCAAACGCGACGGTGAGCGTTTCTCTTACGCTGTGATGGCGGTTACCAACGGCGAGGAGGAAATGCTGTATTCCGAAATGTCGAACGAAATGTTTGTTGACGGGCAGGGAGCTGTAGCCGACGTAGATCCGGCGGATGGCGTTTATGTTTATGGCACTGACGGCGGAATGGTTGTTCGGTCAGCTGATGGTTGCCGCGCGGATGTCTACGATTTGGCGGGACGCTTTGTTGCCGGTTTCGATGTCGCAGCCGGAGAAAGCCGTTTCGGTCTTGCCGCCGGGATTTATTTTGTAAAAGTCGGCGATTCGGTCAGAAAAGTAGTAGTCAGATAATTATTGCCTCATCATATATGCGAATCTTGGCGGAAGTGTCGGGTAATCCGGGCTTTTGCCAAGATTCGCTGTATATTTTAATAAGCTAAGCTGCATCTCGGCAAAGCAAATTGAGCAAGCTCTTTGCATTGCACTCGATTTGCATTACCTTTGTCAGTACTTAAGTTTGGAAAAATGAAACAATATCTCGATTTGCTGCGGTATGTAATGGATAACGGCGTGATGAAATCCGACCGCACGGGGACGGGGACAAAAAGCGTGTTCGGCTACCAGATGCGCTTTGACCTTTCCGACGGTTTTCCGTTGCTTACCACTAAGAAATTGCATTTGAAATCCATTATTTATGAGTTGCTTTGGTTCTTGAAAGGCGACACCAACGTGAAATACCTTCAGGACAACGGTGTGAGGATTTGGAACGAATGGGCTGACGCCGACGGCAATCTCGGCCCGATTTACGGCAAGCAATGGCGTGCGTGGCGTGATTACAACGGCGGCACAATCGACCAGCTTTCCGAGGCCGTGGAGACCATCCGCACCAATCCCGACTCGCGCCGCATCATAGTGAGCGCATGGAACGTGGCCGACCTGCCGGAGATGCACCTTCCGCCATGCCATGCTTTCTACCAGTTCTATGTGGCCGACGGGCGGCTGAGCCTGCAGCTCTACCAGCGCAGCGCGGACATTTTTCTCGGAGTGCCGTTCAATATTGCTTCATACGCCTTGCTGCTCATGATGGTGGCGCAGGTCACGGGGCTGGAAGCCGGTGATTTTGTGCATACGCTCGGCGATGCGCATATCTATACCAACCATTTCGAGCAGGTTCGCGAGCAGTTGGGCCGTGAGCCGCGGGCGTTGCCCGTAATGAGGATTAATCCTGATGTGAAGAGCATATTTGATTTCAAATATGAGGATTTCACGTTGGAAAACTATAATCCTCATCCCCATATAAAAGGAGTTGTGGCAGTTTAAGAAACTTGGATATGGAACTTTCTATAATAGTGGCTGTGGCGCACGGCAACGCCATTGGGCGCGGCGGCGGGCTGTTGTGCCGGTTGCCGGCTGACATGAGGCATTTTAAGGCTGTCACCACGGGGCATACGGTAATAATGGGGCGGCTCACTTACGACTCTTTGCCGAAAGGCGCTTTGCCGGAGCGCAGAAACATTGTGGTTACCCGTAACAAGAATTTTTCGGCTGACCGTGTGGATGTGGCTCATTCTTTCGATGATGCTTTGCGAATGGCCGGTGGCGACGGCGAGGTGTTTGTCATCGGCGGAGCGCAAATCTACCATGAGGCGTTGCCGTATGCCGATAAGATATATCTGACGGAAATCGAGGCTTCATTCCCCGATGCCGACACATTCTTCCCGGAGCTTGACCGCACGCAATGGACGGAGACTGTGCTCGGCGAGCATCCCGCCGACGGCCGCAATCCCCACGCCTGCCGCTTCCTCCTCCTCGCCCGGAGATGAAGAATTTATATTTATCTGTATAAAAAGAGGGCTTGTTGTTGAGGATAGGAGAGCCTTCGTAAGGCATCCTATTTTATGTTTTGTTCTTCGGGCATTGGAACGAAGAGGATGGAGTCGTTGAGCGTATTCCGTAAGACACGTCGCGCACGCTGCCTTGCTGTGGAATCAGATAAATATCTATCTGTCAGGCGTGCGCAATCTGATTACGTGTTTTCCCGGGGCGGCAATGATGTTTTTCAGGTTTTGGGATAAAAACAAAAAAGCAGCTATCGTATAGCTGCTTTTGCGCTTCAAGATGGGCTTGAACCAACGACCCCCTGATTAACAGTCAGGTGCTCTAACCAACTGAGCTATTGAAGCATTTCGCGCTTCAGGATGGGCTTGAACCAACGACCCCCTGATTAACAGTCAGGTGCTCTAACCAACTGAGCTACTGAAGCAGTTCCGATTTTTGCGATGCAAAGATAGAATGATTTTTTTAATTGTGCAATAAAATCTGTCAAAATCGGCGATATTAACGCAATTTATTAATCGGATTAACGGCTATTCGGGAAAATAGGTGTACTTTAGCAGTCTGATATTATAAGTAAATACGTGGATTATGAATAGACGTTCGAGAATATGGGTGTTTCTGTTGCTGGCTGTGCTGGCTGTGCCATCGGCATTGGTAGCCGCCGGCGATAAGGAAAGCAACGAGGCCGCCGTGGCGCGCAACCTCACCATATTTAACTCTCTTTACAAGGAATTGGCGGTCAATTATGTGGATACGATAGACCCTGACAAGACTATTACCACAGCCGTCAACGCTATGCTTTCGCAGCTTGACCCCTATACGGAATACATAAAGGCCGAGGACCGCGAGGATTTCATGATGGTGTCGACCGGCGAATACGGCGGTATCGGGTCGGTGATAATGCAGACGAAAAACGGCGTGGTCATTTCCGAGCCGTATGAGAACAGTCCGGCTTCCAAGTCAGGATTGCTTCCCGGCGACAAGATAATAATGATTGACGGCGATTCGGTTGCCGGATGGAACACGTCGAAGGTGAGCGAACGGCTGAAAGGGCAGGCGAATACCAATGTGAAAGTGACGGTATGCCGTCCGTATGCAGCCGACAGCATACGTACTTTCGATATTGTCCGCAAGAAGATACAGATACCGTCGGTGCCTTATTATGACGCTATCGGCAATGCCGGATATATAGTGCTTACCACTTTCAACGAAAATTCGCCCGAGGAGGTGAAGGACGCGCTTGTGGAATTGAAAAAGAATCCTGAGGTGAAGTATATCGTGCTCGATCTCCGCGGCAATGGCGGCGGCATATTGGAAAGCGCGGTGAAGATTGTCAATTTGTTTGTTCCTAAGAATACGGAAGTCCTACGCACGAAAGGCCGTGTAAAGCAGAACGAGAAAATCTACAATACTACACAGAAGCCTGTCGACGATAAGATACCATTGTTTGTGCTTATCGACGGCGGCACGGCATCCGCTTCGGAGATTACGGCAGGGTCGCTTCAGGACATGGACCGTGCTGTTGTTGTAGGCAGCCGTTCTTACGGCAAGGGACTTGTCCAGTCGACGCGCAGCCTTCCATACGACAATATGCTGAAACTCACGATTGCGAAGTACTACATACCGAGCGGGCGGCTGATACAGGCAATAGACTATTCCCACCGCAATCCTGACGGAAGCGTCGGGCGCATTCCCGACAGTCTTACCACTGTTTTCCACACGGCAGGCGGGCGCGAGGTGCGCGACGGTGGCGGCATCACTCCCGACATCACGGTAGACTGGGGGAAAATCAACCGGTTGACATATAATATAATCCGTGACAATTGGGCGTTTAATTTCGCTACTAAATTCGCATCGGAGAATAAGACGATAGCACCGGCTAAGGAATTTGTGATAACTGACAGCATATTCAATGATTTCAAACGGTTCATCGACCCGGAAAAATTCGATTATGACAAGGTTTGCGAGACAGGTCTCGACCAATTGCGCGAGACGGCCGAGACAGAAGGCTATATGAACGATTCCACAAAAGCCGCGTTCGACGCTTTAGCGGAATTGTTACACCACAACCTTGAGCAGGACCTCGACCACAACCGCAAGGCCATAGAAGAGATACTGTTGCCTGAGATACTGAAACGCTATTATTATCAGAAAGGCATCGTGATAGCCGGGTTGAGGAACGACAAGGCGATGGACACTGTCGCCGATTTGTTCGGCAAGCCGGGCGAATATGAAAAGATATTGCATCCTGCCGGGGAGTAGGATGACGGGGCATTAGCTCATCTGGTAGAGCGCGACACTGGCAGTGTCGAGGCAAGCGGTTCGAGTCCGCTATGCTCCACGGAAACAGGCAAGTTTGTTATGGAATGCAAGAAAACAGGAAAGGAACTGCTGCTTGGCGAGCTTGGCAAGTATTGTATGGATATTTCCAAACTTGTATTTGGAGGTATAATATTGGCAGGCGTTATGGAATTGGATGTCGATAAGGCTTTGTTGTTCGGCATCGGTTTTGCTGCAGTATTGATAATGGCTGTGGCAGGTTTGCTGTTTAATGTTTTATCAACAAAATGATTAAAACTGGAGATGTATGGAACTTATTTATTTTTTATGTGCGGTAGCTCTGATTGGTGTAGTCGGTATCATCTACGCGATATATGAGTTGCGTAAGCGTAAGAATGACGCGGTAAGTTAAAATTAATCAACAGGTGATGAAAAGAATAGTTTTGATATTGATGGCGGTGTTGTGCGCCGCTTTTGCGGCTGACGCCAAAGGCGGGAAGAGCGGTGAAATATCGTTCAAGGTGAAAGTGCACGATTTCGGTTACATACAGGAGAGCAAAGGGCCTGTGAGCTATAATTTCGAGTTCACCAACATAGGCAGCACTCCGTTGATGATTGTCTCGGCAAGGGCGCAGTGCGGATGTACTCGTCCGGAATTTCCGAAACAGCCGATACGTCCCGGAGAAAAAGGCTATATAAAGGTCACATACGTGCCTAAAAACCGTCCCGGCTCGTTCGACAAGAGCGTGGAGGTGCGCACGAGCAACAATACGGAAGTCATACGGGTAAGGGGAAATGTGATTCCTGCAATGAAATGATGAAGCGTTTCCTGAGATTGGTGTTGCCGGTTGTATTGCTTCTGTCGCCGTTGTTGGCGGCCGCGCAATTGGAATGGTCTCCTGAATTGCTGGATTTCGGCACGATAAAAGAGGAAGACGGCAAGGCTGTGAGATATTTCACGGGTGTCAACCGCGGAGACGAGTCCGTTAAGGTGTCGCGTGTGCGTTCTTCTTGCGGTTGTACTACTGCAAAGATTGACACGGCGGCTATCGAACCGGGCGACAGCATCGTGTTGCCTGTCACCTATAATCCTGCCGGCCGTCCCGGTCCGTTCGACAAGATGCTGGTGGTTTTTACCGGCGATAAATCATATAAGCTGAACATAATAGGTGAAGTAATACCGTCGGAGAAGACGATTGCGATGCGCTATCCCGAAGCGATGGGAATATTCCGTTTGTCGAAAAAGGAGTTTGTTTTCGGGGAAGTGCCGTTTGGCAGCCGTCGCACGAAGAGGATATACGGTTACAATTCTTCTCCTGATACCGTTGTGATTGGTTTTGATAAATTGCCAAGTCATATTATAGGAAGGGTGCTTCCCGACACTGTTCCCCCTTCCGGATTGTTTTGCCTGTCGGTCACTTTTGTAGCCGACCGTCGTTCGGATTTTGGCATAGGCAGTCTGACTTTGCCATTGAAAGTTGATGGTAAGATTGTAAAAATGCCGGCTACGTATACTATGGTTGCAAGTCCTGACTATCGTAATTCTTATGATTTTAAGGACGCTCCTTGCGCAGCTTTTAGCAGTTCGCGACTGGTCTTCGACGGTTATGGCAAAACGAAAGTGGTTAAAAATGTGTTGACTGTCAGGAATACCGGCAAGTCGGATTTGCGCATAGCAGGCATTTCGTCAGCCGACGGGGCAGTCTCCGTCGATGTCGGATTTCCGGTGCTTATAAAGCAGGGCGGCAGTGTCGAAGTTGGAATATCGGTTGACGGCTCGAAAGAAAAATCTGATGTGCTTAATGGGTCATTGATTGTTATGACCAATGACCCGGCTAATCCTAATAAATTGATTCGTTTGGTAGGAAAAAGATAATTACAAAAAATAAAGATATGGAACATCCCGAGAATGCAGCAGAATATACCGGTCTGACGGTAAACAGTGGCGTTAACCAGCCGCCGCAAGTCAACCCCTATCTGAAACCTCGCAAGCGAAAGAGGCTTATGTCGGCAGGTGAATATGTCGAGGGCATTCTTAAAGGAGATGTCACGGTTTTGAGCCGTGCGGTGACATTGGTTGAAAGCCATGCCCCTGAACATCAGCAGTTGGCGCAGGAGGTGATAGAAAAATGCCTTCCTTATTCAGGAAAGTCGAAGCGCATCGGCATAACCGGTGTGCCGGGTGCAGGTAAAAGCACTTCGATTGACGTGTTCGGGTTGCATGTGCTTAAACGTGGCGGCAAGCTCGCCGTACTCGCCATCGACCCGAGCAGCGAGCGTACCAAGGGCAGTATCCTTGGTGACAAGACTCGTATGGAGAAGTTGTCGCAGCAGTCAGATGCCTTTATCCGTCCCAGTCCGTCGGCGGGCTCGCTCGGCGGTGTGGCAAGGAAAACACGCGAGACGATTGTGCTCTGCGAGGCGGCTGGCTACGATAATATATTCGTTGAGACCGTGGGTGTCGGACAAAGCGAGACGGCTGTACACTCAATGGTGGACTTTTTCTTGCTTATTCAACTTGCCGGAACTGGCGACGAATTGCAGGGAATAAAGCGCGGGATAATGGAAATGGCCGACGGCATTGTCATCAACAAGGCCGACGGCGACAATATAGAACGCGCTATGCTGGCGAAGGCGCAATTCCAGAACGCCTTGCATCTGTTTCCGCCCACGGAGTCGGGCTGGGTTCCTGAGGTGTTGACATATTCGGGATATTACGAAATTGGAATAATGGAAGTGTGGGATATGATTGACCGTTATTTTGATTTCGTGAAAGGCAACGGATTTTTCGAGCGCAAACGCATCGGTCAGGAGAAATATTGGATGTATGAGACTATCGACGAGCATTTGAAGTCGCATTTCTACAATGACCCTGAAATAGAGGCTATGCTTAAAAAGAAGAAGGAAAGCGTGCTGGCAAGCCGGCAAAGCTCGTTTGTCGCCGCGCGTGAGGTTCTCGATTATTATTTTGCAAAAAACGGAATGAAATGACAATCCGCAGTGCGGTTTTAATGTAATCAGATGGCAGGGCTGAAGTCTTTGGCGAAGGAAACGGCAATCTATGGGTTGAGCAGCATCGTCGGCAGGTTTCTCAACTATTTGCTTGTCCCGATTTATGCGGGCGCGATGTCGGCGGCATCCGGTGGCTATGGGGTGGTCACGGAGGTGTATGCATGGACGGCGTTGTTGCTCGTGATTCTTACCTATGGTATGGAGACTACGTTTTTCCGTTTTGTCAACAAAGAGGAGGAGAATCCGGCGCGTGTGTATTCCACGGTCCTGACGATGGTCGGCTCCACATCTTTGATTTTCGTGGCTCTTTGTTTGGCATTCCTTCCGCAGATTGCAGGCGCGATGGGTTATGCGGAGCATCCGTGGTATATAGGGTTTATGGCCATGGTGGTGGCTATGGACGCTTTCCAGTGCATACCGTTCGCTTATTTGCGCTATCAGAAGCGCGCAGTGAAATTTGCCGCTTTGAAGTTGCTGTTCATCGTGCTGAATATAACTCTCAATCTGATTTATTATGTCGGTATGGGCGGCAGCGACGTGGTGTACGCTTTCCTTTTCAATCTGGTTTGTACATCGACTGTTATGGTGCTGATGTTGCCGCTGCTTAAATTCCGTGCGGGTTTCGACAAGCCGTTGGCAAAACGGATGCTTAAATATTCATATCCCATTTTGATTCTCGGCATTGCCGGCATCCTTAATCAGGTGGCCGACAAGATAATTTTCCGCCATATCTATAAAGGCGGCGACGCGAGCGTGCAGCTTGGCATATACGGCGCGGCGAGCAAGATAGCGATGATAATGGCGATGCTTACTCAGGCTTTCCGTTATGCTTACGAGCCTTTCGTGTTCGGCAAGAGCAAGGATAAGGACAGTAAGGAAATGTATGCCAAAGCCATGAAATATTTCATCATATTCACGCTGCTGGCTTTTCTTGCCGTAGAATTCTATATCGACATATTGAAATATATCCTTGCCCCGGACTACTGGGAAGGTTTGAAAGTTGTGCCGATTGTCATGGCGGCCGAGATATTCATGGGAGTGTATTTCAACTTGTCGTTCTGGTACAAGCTTATCGACCAGACAAAATGGGGCGCATATTTCTCGTTCGCCGGATGCGCCGTGCTGATTGCCGTGAATGTGATATTCGTGCCGGTATACGGATATATGGCATGCGCGTGGGCGGGGTTTGCCGGGTATGGCGTGGCCATGCTGCTTTCGTATTTTGTCGGTCAGAAAAAATTCCCCATAGCTTACGATTTGAAGTCGATTGCTGTCTATGTGGCGGCTGCCGCGGCATTGTTTGCTGCCGACCGTTATCTCGCCTTGCAAGGCTGGGCGGGATTTTTGCTTGGCACTGCCATGCTTGCCGCTTTTGTGGCATTGATTGTGAAAAAAGAGAGAATCAACCTTAAGGCAGTTGTACGGCATCGTTGATATGAAGGTAGTTATTCTTAATACCTCGGATTCGAATGGCGGTGCCGCCGTGGTTTCGTTTCGCCTGATGCGGGCGTTGTGCGATGCCGGGGCCGATGCCCGTATGCTTGTGGTTGACCGCCGTTCGGGCGACGAGCGCGTGGCGGTGGCGGGTACTCCGGAACAGTATAAATGGGCTTTTTATACCGAACGGCTGAAAATTTTTATGCGTAACGGCTTTTCCCGCGATAATCTGTTCAAGGTCTCTACTGCCTGTTGTGGGGTTGACGTTTTGTCGCACGAATGGGTGAAGCGCGCCGATGTGGTGTGCATCAATTGGATAAATCAGGGGATGATGTCGCTGCGCGATGTGGAAAGGCTTTGCAAGATGGGCAAGAAAGTGGTGTGGACAATGCACGATATGTGGTGCTGCACCGGGATTTGCCACCATGCTTACGATTGCGGGGGCTACCGTCAGGAATGCGGGCGTTGTCCTTTTCTCGGTTCACGTTCGAAGCGTGATTTGTCGCATAAGGTGTGGAAGCGGAAAAAGCGGATATTTGATGAATCGGCCATACATTTTGTGCCCGTAAGCAACTGGCTTGCGCAGCAGTGCCGTGAAAGCCAGTTGCTGAGAGATAAACCCTTGACTGTGATTCCCAACGCCGTGCCGGTGGAGCGGTTTGATTGGCATCGCAAGGGCGACTTGTCGAAAAAGGTGATTGCGATGGGCGCTGCACGCCTTGACGACCCTGTGAAGGGATTCGGGCTGATGGTTGAGGCTGTGAACAAGATGGCCGATAAGCATCCGGACAATGCGGCCGGTGTGGAGCTGCTGCTGTTCGGAAATATCCGCGACGAGTCACTTCTTTCAGGCATAAGGTTGCCTTACAGGTGGATAGGGGCAGTGCCTCCGGAGCGTGTCCCGGAACTTTATCGGCAATGCGATGTAGTGGTGTCGTCGTCGCATTTCGAGACGTTGCCCACCACTCTGGTAGAAGGGCAGGCGGCAGGATGCCTCGCCGTGGCGTTCGACCATGGAGGGCAGCCGGACATCATAAGCCATCTGCATAACGGCTATCTTGCCGTTTATCCCGACGCTTCCGACCTTGCCGCCGGATTGCTTTGGGCTGTGTCGCAGAGTCAGGACAGGGAGATGCTGCATAGGGAGGTGGCCGGCCGCTTTTCAGGTGAAGCCGTTGCACAGCGTTATTTGTCTTTATTAGAGTCGTTGTGAAACAATTGGATAAATGGCTAAAAACGGCTAAAAAACGGAGTGGAAAAATTTTCAACTTGAAATAAATGATGTATATTTGCACCCTGATTAAAAGTGCAAATTAAAATTTAATATACAAAACTAATCAAAATGCAAAGTAAAGGTTTTATTAGAGTTCTTGCAGTTCTATTAGCCCTTGTCTGTGTATTCTATTTGTCGTTCTCTTTTGTGACGAGCAGCATTGAAGACGATGCTGCCGCTTATGCCGCAAAAATCGACAATAATCCTGAATCACAGAAATATAAGGATGCTTATAAGCTGTATCTTGACTCTGTAGGTCATGAAAAAGTGTACTTGGGCTACACTTACAATGAGGCAAGAGAGAAACAAATCGGTTTGGGTCTTGACTTGAAAGGCGGTATGAATGTGACGTTGCAGATTTCTGTGCCCGACATTCTCCGCACGCTTTCCAAAGAGAATCCCGACCCTAAGTTCAACGAGGCTATCGCTTTGGCTGAAAAGAGCCAGAACAAAGATTTTGTCGGTACATTCTGCGCTGAATACAAGCGACTTTCCCCGAATGGCAGTCTTGCACAGATTTTCCGCTCTATCGAACGTGTAAATCCGGGCGACTCCAACGAGACTGTCGAGCAGATTCTTAAAGAAGAAGTCAACGCTATGGTTGACAACTCATACAATACTCTCCGCACGCGTATCGACCGCTTCGGCGTGGTTGCTCCTAACATCAAGAAGATGGAGCGCGACGGCCAGATTTTGCTTGAGTTGCCGGGTATCAAGGAGCCGGAACGTGTGCGCAAACTGTTGCAGGGTTCTGCCAACCTTGAGTTTTATGAAACTTATACTCTCGAAGAATTGCAGCAGGCATTCGCCCAACTGAGCGAAAGTTATGCTGCCGGCGCTACTGTCAACGATAAGAAAGAAGCTGTTGCCGATACGGCAAACGTTGCCGCCGCTGATACTGCATTGGTGGCAAAGGCTGATACTACCGGTGTTGAAAAGGCTGCTCCGGAAGCTGCCGCTAAGACGCTTGCCTCTATGTTGTGGGCAAACGGCGGAGTTGGCGGTCCGGCTGTCGGATTGACTAACGTGCAGGATACTGCCGCTGTCAACAACATACTCCGTTCGGCATTGGCAAAGCAGTTGCTTCCTACCAATTTGAAGTGCGCTTGGTCGGTGAAGGCTGTCGATGACAAGGGACGCTACTTCCAGCTTGTAGCTCTCAAGACACAGAACGGCAAGCCCCGCCTTGGCGGTGACGTAGTAGACGACGCAAGCAGCGAATACGACCAGATGCAGGGCGGTTACACCGTTAATATGTCGATGAACAACGAGGGTTCGCGCCGTTGGGCACAGATTACTCAGGAAAACATAGGCAAGCAGGTTGCCATCGTGCTCGACGACCAAGTATATTCTTTCCCGACGGTCAATACCGTAATCGAGGGCGGACGCTCGCAAATCACGGGTAACTTCACCGTTGAGGAAGCCAACGACTTGGCAAACGTGCTCAAGAGCGGTAAGATGGCTGCGAAAGTCAATATCGTCAGTGAGTCGGTAATCGGTCCGTCGCTCGGCCAGCAGGCCATTTCTTCCGGTTTGTGGTCGTTCATCATCGCGCTTGTGCTGCTGATGCTCTATATGATTAGCTTCTACGGATTCGCTCCGGCTATGGTTGCCAACTGCTGTCTGATTCTCAACTTGTTCTTCACGTTGGGTATTTTGGCGTCGTTCCAAGCTGTGCTTACCCTTTCGGGTATTGCCGGTATGGTGCTGTCGCTCGGTATGGCTGTCGACGCCAATGTGCTTATCTTCGAGCGTACCAAGGAAGAGCTTCGTGCGGGCAAGAATGTGAAATCCGCGCTTGCCGACGGTTATAAGAATGCGTTCTCGGCAATCTTCGACTCCAACCTTACTTCCGTAATCACAGCTATCATCTTGCTTGTCTACGGTACTGGTCTTATCAAGGGATTCGCCACTACGTTGCTCATAAGCTTGATTTGCTCGTTCTTCACGGCCGTGTTCATCTCACGTCTGGCATTCGAATGGATGTTGAAGAAGAAACGTTTTGAAAAGTTGACTTTCACCACGAAGATAAGTGACAACTTCTTGCGCAATCCGAAAATCAACTTCTTGGGTCATACGAAGATTACAAACACCATCATAGCCGCTGTCTGCGTCGTGATTCTCGTTTCGTTCTTCACAAGAGGCCTTAACCGCGGTATTGATTTCTCAGGTGGACGCAACTATATCGTGCAGTTCGACCATGATGTGAATACAGCCGACATTCAGGAGGAGCTTGCTCCATTGTTCCCGGAATCTTCATTGTCGGTAATCACTATCGATAACGATTCGAAAGTGCGTATCTCAACCAACTATAAAATTGCCGATCAGGGTGAGAATATCGATGAGGAAGTGATGCAGATTCTCTATAAGGGATTGCAGCCGGAACTCAACGGTATGAAATATGAGGACTTCAACGTCTCCAACGAGTCGGTCGGTGTAGTACAAACCGAGAAGGTCGGTCCGAGTATCGCCGACGATATGACGCAAGGCGCAGTTTGGGCTGTAGTGTTCTCGTTGATTGCAATCGCGCTCTATATCCTGTTGCGTTTCCGCGACTTGTCGTTCTCGATGGGTGCTTTGGCGTCATTGGCGTTCACTTCGTTCGTGATGATAGGTTTCTATTCGCTGTTCTGGGGCGTGCTTCCGTTCTCTATGGAAATCGACCAGTCGTTCATCGCGGCTATCCTTACGATTATCGGTTATGCCATCAACGATACGGTGGTTGTGTTCGACCGTGTCCGCGAGATGATTCACCTCTATCCTAAGCAGGATCGCCGCGAGGTAATCAACCACTCGTTGAACTCTACGTTGACACGTACCATAATGACATCGTCGACCACAGCGTTGGTATTGCTCATTATGTTCCTGTTCGGCGGCGAGACATTGCGCAGCTTTACGTTCGCTATGTTGCTCGGTGTGATTGTCGGTACTTTGACAACAATCTATGTGGCAACTCCGTTGGCTTACACGATGCAGAAACGTAAGATTGCCAAGAAAGCTGCAAAAGCTGCTGTGAAGTAAGACAGAGATTTTGTTTTCATACTTATGTTGAGGAGAGCGTTCCCTGACGGAATGCTCTCCGATTTTTTTATAACCGGGCGATTTATGCTAAATTTGCCGGTAAATTTGTGCTTATGAAAAAAGTGGCTTTTTTGACGGTGTTGCCGATGCTGCTGTTGTCGGCTTGCGGTGAAGACGATGCGATGGTGATTACTTCTTCCAAAGAAATAAATTTGCATAAGGGAGAGCAGTCGCAGATAGAAGTGGTTTCCAATGAGCCGGTGCGTTATGGCAGTATGGACGAGTACCACGCTGTGGTGGACGAAAGCGGATTGGTGACGGCCAATTATGTCGGTGAGACTATGATTGGGGTGAAAAGCGGCTCTGGGCAGGATTTTGTCACGGTGAATGTCGTGCCTGTCAGCTCGTTGTTGGTAGAGCCTTATCATTCCGATTTCACGATACGCAGGGATGTTGTGGAGAAAATGTATGGCGACGGATATTCGGTTGTTGACGACGGAATTGTCTATAATATTGAAGAAATGGGGGCGTCGGCATCGTTCGGATTTTATTTCGCCGGGACGAAAGAAGTGCTTTACCGTTCGGAAGTAGTGTTGAAACCGGGTACGGACATGGTGTCTGTCGAGCAATTTTTGGCAGAACGCTATAAAGCTGTCGACGGCGAGGAGGGGAAATATCAGAACACTTTGGACGGTGGTGCCGGTACTGTGTTTGTCCGGGTTTCGGAGGGCAGCGATGGCGTGATAACCATTTCTTACTCAGAAGTGAAGTGATTGAGGTATGTAGTTGGTAGAAAGGGCGTTTGCTGAACGAATTGCGCGTCGATTAGAAGCTCCGGGTTAGAACGGTAGACGGTAATTGCGTAGCTCTTTCCGTAGTGTCTGTGCCTTGTTGCCGGTGAATGAGTCAAGAAGCCGCCAGAAGCGCGGTCCATGGTTCATTTCCACGGTGTGTGCCAGTTCATGCAGGAGCACGTAATCTGAAAGATGCGGCGGAAGAAGAATCAGGTAGCACGAGAGATTGATTGTTCCGGCTGCCGTGCAGCTTCCCCACCGGCGGCGCGCTCCGTTGATTTTCACTTTCTTGTATGTCAGCCGGTGTCGTTGCGCAAACATTTCGAGCACTGGTGGGAGCATAAGCGCGGCGTTGTGTTTCAATGCCCGGACGATGCCGTTGCGTATAGTGGTTTGCACCGTTTTGCTGCCGAAATCGGTTTCCGTAGGGTAGAAAAGTGTCACTTCATCTTCTCCGTAATGCAGGGTGAAATTCTTGCCTTTTCCTTGCTGGAGGCTAAGGCGGAAGCATTCTGCGGAAATGCGGAATTCAGGCGTTATGCCCTGTGGTCTGACGCGCTCGAACGACGGCAACAGCTGGCTGCGGTACTTTTCCACGGCTTCAATGATTGTGGAGAATTTCGTATAAGGCGGCACTGTGACGTGCAAGCCGTCGGCACGCACGCTCAGTGACAGGTTGCGTGCGTTGGAGCGCGAGCCTACTATTATCTTTCCGAAATCCTTGTCTTCAAAAACTCGTTTAGCCATATTATTGCCAGCTTTCAGCGCAACAAAAATAGGCATAATTCTGCATTTAGCCACAACAACCGCCATTTAGGATAATTATAGGGTGTGCGGAAATGCTTGTGTGGCTGGGAAATTTCGGAACTTTGCGCTATGAAAATTGTTTTAGGAAAAAGCTGTTGGAAATGGCTCATAATGTCGCTTTTGCCTTTTGCCGCCGGATGCGATATGATAGAGTATCATCCTTATGATCTCGACATTGAGGGCAGGACTGGAATCAATGCGGAGAATATAGCGGAAATCAAGGTGCTGACGGATGGCAGGGATGAAATATCGTTTGCCGTCATAAGCGACACGCAGCGATGGTATGACGAGACGGAAGATGCCGTGGCCGACATCAATAGCCGTGGCGGGGTGGATTTTGTCCTGCATACCGGCGACCTTTCCGACTTCGGGGCAAAATTGGAATTCGAGTTGCAGCGCGACATATTGGAGAAGCTGGCAGTGCCGTATGTATGCCTGTTGGGCAACCACGATTGTGTGGCTACCGGCAAGCAGGTGTTCAATAAGATTTTCGGTGAAGATGATTTTGTGTTTACAGCCGGAAATGTGCAGTTCGTCTGTGTCAATACCAACGCTTTGGAGTTCGACTATTCGCAGGCTGTGCCCGATTTGTCGTTCCTCGGCGATTGTCTGGAAAACACTCCGGATGGCGTTACGAAAACGGTGGTGGCTATGCATGCCGGACCTTATTCCGAGCAGTTCAACAATAATATCGCCGATGTGTTCGAGTTTTATGTCCGCCAGTTTCCCGGTTTGCAGTTTTGTGTGTACGGGCACGGACATCAGCTTGCGGTCGACGAATATTTCGACGACGGAGTGATGTATTATCAATGTCCTTGCGCGAAGAAGCGCACTTACCTTCGTTTCACTATCAATAATGACGGTTATGAGTATGAGGCGGTGGAATTTTAGGGCGTTTATGCTTTGTGTGGCGTTGTCGGCATGCGTTCCGCTCTTTGCGGCAGATTCGGCCGATTCTGTTGCTGCCCGGCGTTGGGACAGGCGTGTGAATTGGAAATATGACGGTTGGGAGCGTCTGAAGCCTAAGAACGTTAAGGTGCAGTATGCCGGCGGAATGGGATTCCTTTCGTTCGGGGCGGGATGGGAATACGGCAAGCGGAACCAATGGAACAGCGACTTCTTTATCGGATTCTTGCCTAAGAAGTTTTCCGACAAGTTGCATTTCACGTTTACCGTGAAGCAGACTTATACGCCATGGAGCATGCGTCTGTGCGACTGGCTGTCGTATGAGCCGCTGACTTGCGGTTTGTATTTCACCACAATCAACGGTGAGGACTTTTGGCAGCGCGAGCCGGGAAAGTATCCTAACCGGTATTATAATTTCAGCTCGAAAGTGCGCACATCGGTATTCTTGGGGCAGAGTGTGACATTCTATCCCGAACGTTATCCGTGGATGCGTGGCATCGGCTTCTTTTATGAGATAGGCACCAACGAGCTTTATATCGTGAGCAAGGTTACTAACAGCACCGTCCGTATGCGCGACATCCTGCGTTTCTCTTTCGGCCTGAAAATGCAGATTTTCAAGCCTTGTGAATGACTATAAGAATGCTGCCATATAGACAGGCAGGCATAGAATGTCGTTGTCTTTGCGTAAGTCTTTAGTGTATAGCAAATAGCGTTGTTGTATCCTTCCGGAGTATTTCTCTTGGAATTTGTCGAGCGATTTGTGTGAATTGTAGCCGGATGATTTTACCTCTATAGGGCAAATCTTGTTTTTGTGAGATAACAAGAAGTCAATTTCGTAGTTGCGTGTAACTGTATTTGCAGGCGAGTTCTCTTTTTGTATTTCTTCTTTGAATGTGTAGTAAAAAAGTTCGTTACCGGCACTTTTTAGCATTTGTGCAATGATGTTTTCATAAACGTATCCTAAATCTGTTCCAAGTTTGTCGGAAAGAAGTTTTTGATATATGTCGTTTTCTGTATAATCTTTGTCCATAAAAGCTAATGTGACGAACAGGCCGGTGTCGGATAGAAACATCTTGAATCGGTTGTAATCGGCATGAAGTGAGAAGCCTACGTTAGGATCGTTGGCGTGATAGGCAAAGTTTACAGTCATGGAGTCCTCCATATCCATCAATAATTTGCTGAATCGGGAGGCCGTGGCATTCTCTATGACGCTTCCTATTTTGTAGCGTGCCGTATTACGTGAAAGCTCGGCAGGAATGGACAAAAAAAGTCTGGAGGCGCGTCCGGATGGGTCAATCCTTCGGAAATCGTCGATGTATAGTTCGAGTATATTCCGCTTTATGGAATCTACTGCTGAAAAATCGTTGGATTCAAGATATGCGTTTACGGCTTGTGGCATTCCTCCGATGAGCATATATAAGCGGAAATGACGCATCATGTCACGATTTACAGCATCTCCTAACGGCTTTTTAGTTAGATAAGAGTACTTAATCATCTCAAAGACTGTTGCTTTGCCTGTTGCCCATAAAAATTCCTCATAATCCATAGGATACATTGCAATGCGTGTTTCCTCGCTTGGTATTACTATCCCCTTTATGTTTTTCTTTATCGACAGGAGCGATCCTGTTTCAATGTAGTCATATCGGTGGTCTTTTACCAAATGCTTTATTGCTTGACGCGCAGGTGGGAAAAGTTGTACTTCGTCAAAAATAATGACTGAATTACGTTCATGTAGCGATACGTTGAATAGCGATTGAAGTCGAAGGAAAAAATAATCTAAATCGGAGATGTGGCTGAAAAGTTCTTTTACAGCGTCACTGGCAATAGAGAAGTCGATTGCTATGTATGATTGGTATTCATTTTGTGCAAATTCTTCCGCAATAGTCGATTTCCCAATGCGTCTTGCCCCTTTTATCAGTAGAGCGGTAGTCCCATTGCTTTGTTTCCATTGGAGCATCTTTTGATAGATTTTTCGCTTGAATATCTTTTTTGTCATCTGGAATAGTGGCTTTTATTTTGCAAATCTAAGGCTTTTGTCGGAAAATGGAAAATGTTTTTGGCGGTTTTTGTCGGAAAACGGAAAATGTTTTCGGCGGTTT
>UMFR01063054.1_pt1 | contig 39087 bp, 34 predicted proteins | sample 1965041 | NCBI WGS metagenome assembly UMFR01 (sample SAMEA4836049, study PRJEB28245) | human gut metagenome | biome: gut microbiome; material: fecal sample | place: Denmark | collected 2008
CCACCTAAATATCTTTTCAAAACTCTTGCGAACGAAAAGCTTCAAAGATGGTTTATGAGTATGCCGTCAAAAGAAAGCTTTATCACCGGATTACCCGGCGGTAAATCGCCTTCAGCTTATGCACTGGCACAAACGTATCTACCAACTGCAACGCCATAAATCTGCGCTAGAAGCCAACATCATGCTGCAGGATTTAGGCTTAAATCCCTTGTTCAACAATAAGGAATAATCCTTCACATCTGCAAAATAAATGTGAACGCCTTGACTTTATTATCTGCTCATATGATAATAATAGTGTGAGAAGAAATTGTTTATCTTCCAAGACTGCCGCGAAGGCAGCCAATTTACAGAAAGCGGTGATACCATGATTTTTAAATTTGAAGCGCAAGCCCCCAAAATTGATGAAAAGGCCTATGCCTTTAATACTGCCACCCTGATTGGCAAGGTTGAGCTTAAAGAGTACGCCAGCGTTTGGCCCGGCGTTACTATCCGCGGCGACGTTAACCGCATCGAGGTTGGCCGCTACAGCAATATCCAGGACAACAGCGTGCTGCACGTTGCTGATAACTACGCCTGCATCGTCGGTGATTATGTAACTGTAGGCCACTGCGCTCTGCTGCATGCCTGCACCGTTGAGGACCACTGCCTCATCGGAATGCATTCCACCGTACTTGACGGTGCTGTAATCGGTCACGGCTCTATCGTTGCTGCCGGTGCCGTTGTAACCAAAGGCACCATCGTACCGCCGTACTCCCTGGTTGCCGGCATTCCTGCCAAGGTTATCAAAACTTTGGACGAAAAAGGCATTGCTGCTATCCACGCTCAGGCACTGAAATACAAAACTCTGTGGACCGAACGCTACGGCCTGCTGCCTGACAATGATGGTGAACGCTATCACGGCGAAAAAATCGTTTAATTTCCCCAAGCAAGGAAGCATGACAATGTCCTCTGATTAATCAGGTCACGCTTCGCTATAATGTGCAAAACAAAATCCCGTTACCAGGTACATGCCTGCTAACGGGATTTTTTGCTGCAAGTATGCGCTTACGCTACTAACCAAGAAAGCCATCTCTGCAATTCTTCAGAAGAACAGAGATGGCTTTAATTATTGAATAAAATTTTTATCAGTTACCTTCAACAGCAACTGCTTTTTTGGCCGGGCAAACAATTGCAGCAATAGCATAAGCAACAATGCATACCAGCCATTCCATATAGATTACGTTCGGGAAAATGCGTACTGCCGGAGTAAGCTGCCACAGCACCAGCAGCACCAGGCCTGCCAGCAGCGTCCAGAAGCCTGCGGCTTTAGAAGCATACTGCGGGAAGAACAGCGCTACTATAACAATAACGCTAAAGGCAGCAGTCAGGGACAGACCAATCATAATCGTACCCAAAATGCTGGATACGCTCATAGCAAGTCCCAACGTAAGAATACCGCTGATAATGATGCAGGCACGTGTCATCAGCAGCTGACGCGCCTGGTCGCATTGCGGATTGATAAAGCGCTTGTAGATATCACTGGAGAACAGAGTTCCGGCGCTCAGCAACAGGTTGCAGGCGGTAGATACATCCGCAGCCCACAGAGCTGCCAGCGTAACACCTGCCAATACCGGCTGCAGGCCTACGATAACCTGCGGCAGCGCCAGTGCAGCCTGCGCATCAGGATACATAGCCTTAGCAACAAGACCAAGGAAGGCAGCCAGAACGCCTACCGGCAGCATCAGAATGCCACCCCAGACGAAGCCCTTCTTAGCAGTTGCAGCGTCCTTAGCGCCTAAAGAAATCTGCAGAATACTTTGCAGAGAAAGATTTACGGTAATAAGTGTTACAACCCAGCTGGTGATGGTTACAGGGCCAACACCGTCAATGAAGCTGAACCAGGGCACATTAGCCGGCAAAGCAGCAGCCAGATGATCCATGCTGCCGATTTTTTTGAACTGGATAATCGTTGCCGCCAAGATACCAACGTAAATCAGGATAATATTCAATACATTCGACAAGGATGCAGACCACATACCACCGATAAAGGTAATACCGATAAAAGTGATAGCGCTGACAATCATACCTGTGTGGAAATCAAAGATGTCCGGCAGGATAGCGTGCAGAATACTGCCACCCGCAATATATTGCAGACTTATGATTACCAACTGAATAACAATCTGGCAGAAAACGCCCAAGATTACCGCGCCCTTGGTGTGATGGCGTTCAATAAGCTCGGTGATAGTCGTAATGTTCTGCTCACGATACTTTTTCGCCATGAACAGGCCCATAACAATCGCGCCCAAAGCCCAGGCAATCGTATACCAGCCGGCACTCAGACCAACACGGAAGGCATGTTCGGAAACGCCGATAGTCGACGCACCGCCGACAGCCAGACCGATGATAGTAACACAAATCAAAGGCGCAGAAAGTCTGCGTCCCGCAAGAGCAAAGTTTTCGTTATTGCCTTCACTACGTTTTTTTGCATACCAACTGATAGCGAACAAAGCAACAATGTATAATATTAAGATGACTAAAGAAACAGGCACAAAAAATCCTCCTTTAAATTATACATGCCTGTTAAAGAAATACAACGTCATTGCTGGCAGTATCCCTATACTGCATCACATCAGACCTAATCGTGCAGACTTCAACAACATATAATACAAAAACCATTTGTGCTGTCATTACAATTCCCCATCGCCCATACCGGCAAGCATCCCAATGCAGACCTCATATGCGCCTCCTGATGCTTCCTTGCAAAGCAGCCACATATATATTAGCTAAATTATATCCCGCCAGGAAAAAACAGTCAAGATTTTTTCACAAAAAAGTATTGACAAAATAGCCTCTTGCAGTTAAAATAAATATTGTTGTTGGCCTCGTAGCTCAGCTGGATAGAGCGTTTGACTACGAATCAAAAGGTCGCAGGTTCGAGTCCTGCCGAGGTCACCATTTTGAGATTGACATCGCAAGCAATTGCGGTGTTTTTTTGTTTTTCTGATAAAAAATAATCCTTCGTATGTAAAAAAAGAACCGGTCATACAACCGGTTCTGCACAAAAGAATATAAAGCATTGACGCCGAAAACTGCCCCTGATACTGCTCACGCATTATCAGGGGTATTTTCATGCGTTATATATAAATTTGAGTATAAGTAAAAATTACAGGCTGCGGATTTTTTTGCGCAGCGGCAGAATGCTTGCCGGGCTTACGGAAAGCTCATCCATGCCCATGCGTACAAATTCCTTCGTCAAGCTCAAATCAGCGCCCAGCTCGCCACAGACACCACACCAGATGCCTGCTGCATGCGCTCCCTGCACCGTCATTTCAATCAGGCGCAAAATTGCAGGATGGTGTGCATCAAAGAACGGCTCTAACTGCTGGTTCTGGCGGTCTATCGCCAATGTGTACTGACTTAAATCGTTTGTACCGATGCTGAAGAAATCAACCTCTTTCGCCAGCTCTGCACTAATCAGCGCTGCCGCCGGCGTTTCAATCATAATGCCTACTTCCATCTTCAGGTCAAATGGTACGCCTGCATATTTAAGCTCCGCCTGCACCTCGCACAAAATTTTGCGTGCCTTGCGCACCTCTTCTACGCTGATAATCATCGGGAACATCACTGCCAGCTTGCCATAAGCAGAAGCACGGCAGATAGCACGCAGCTGCGTAGCAAACAGCTCCGGTCTTTCCAGACAGATACGGATTGCTCGATAACCCAGCGCCGGATTTTCCTCCTGCGGTAGCTCAAAGTAATCAGCCTGCTTATCGGCACCGATATCAAGCGTGCGGATAATTACGCGCTTGCCGGCCATTGCTTCCGCTGCCAGCTTATACTTTTCAAACTGCTGCTCCTCCGTCGGATAATCCTTGCTTTCCAGGTAAATGAACTCACTGCGGAAAAGGCCGATGCCCTCGGCATCGTTCGCCAGCACGCTGGCCAGGTCCCCAGTACCGCCGATGTTTGCATATACATGCACCTGCTGGCCACCGCCGGTAATGCTCTTTTTACCCTTGAGCTCCTCCAGCAGCTTTTTATGCTGTGCATCCTGCTCCATCTTAGCCTTGATGCGCTCCAGCGTTGCCTCATCAGGATCAACGAAAACCTCACCGGTATAGCCATCAACCGCTATCAGCTTGCCGTCATATTCCTCACCGATGCCGCTGCCTGTGTTGACAACCGCAGGAATGCCAATCGTACGTGCCAGAATCGCCGTATGTGAATTTACACTGCCTGCTGCCGTCACAAAGCCCTGCACACGCGATTTATCAAGCTGCACGGTTTCGCTGGGTGCCAGGTCATCCGCTGCCAGAATGTAACTGCCGCTGCCGCTTTCCCAACTGCTGCCTGCATCACCTAGGCAGCCAAGCACCTTGTTGGAAATATCCTTGACGTCGGCAGCACGCGCACGCATATAATCATCTTCCATCGAAGAAAAAATTTCTGCAAAATTAGCTGCGGTAGTCTGCACTGCATATTCCGCATTAACCTGCTGCGTGCGGATAATGCCCTCAACAGACTCAATATAATCAAGATCCTCCAGCATCATCTGATGGATTTCAAAAATAGCAGCATTATCCTTGCCTACATCTGCAACAGCCTTTTCATAAAGCTCTGCCAGCTTATCTATAGCATCCTGACGCGCTGTCTGAAAGCGTGCAACCTCAGCCTCGGCATTCTGCACCTTACAGCGTTTAACTGCTGCTGTATTACGGCGCAGTACAGCTAAGGTTCCCAGCGTTACGCCGCCGCAAACGCCCTTACCCTTTAATGAAAGCATCTTATCACCTCGCGAAAAATCTCTCTTACTGCGAACTTACAGGTTAGCTTGGAAGAAAGCCTCTAAAGCTGCTGCCGCTGCATCCTCATCAGCACCGTCGCAGGTAACAGTAATCTCTTCGCCCTTTTTTACGCCCAAGGCCATAACACCGAAGATACGCTTCAAATCACCTTTTTTAGCACCCTTGGCAATGTTGGTACTGCTGGCAAATTTGGCAGCCTCTTTAACGAGCAGTCCTGCCGGACGTGCATGGATGCCTGCTTCATCAGTAATAACATAAGTAAATTGTTTCATTTTTATTTCCTCCGTTTCGCTAATAACAATATTCTGCCGCTAAATCCTTAAAATCCTATTTTTGTTTTTATCTATATATATTATTCGTTCACGTTCTTTTTAACAAACCCCATAAGCACAGCTGCCAGCACACTGCCTGCTGCCAGAGCTGCAAAATACATCGGCCAGTTCTGCACTACGCCGAAAACAAATACACCGCCATGCGGTGCCGGAACGCTACAGCCAAAGGCCATGGACAAAGCACCGGCTACACCGCTGCCCAAAGCACAGGTCGGAATTACACGCAACGGGTCACTTGCTGCAAAGGGAATAGCGCCTTCGGTAATAAAAGACAGGCCCATGATAAAGTTGGTCACACCGGACTGACGCTCCTTAGAAGTAAATTTACTTTTAAACAGCATGGTACTCAGTGCAATCGCCAGCGGCGGCACCATACCGCCAATCATAACCGCAGCCATAATCTCGCTGCTTACAGCGCTGCCGTCGGCAGCTGCCAAGGAAGCAGTACCGAATACATAAGCTGCCTTGTTCAGAGGACCGCCGAAATCGATGGACATCATAGCTCCCAATACAAAGCCCATCAGTACCTTACTGGTTGTGCTCATGCTTGCCAGCGCACCTGCCAGCCATTGGTTGAAGGCTGCAGTCGGCGGGTTGATAACGTAGGTCATCAAGATGCCCATAAGCAGCAGGCCGATAACAGGATACAGCAGAATCGGCTTCAGACCTTCCAAGCTGTCAGGCAGTACACTGAACACCTTGCGCAATGCCAGGATCAGATAACCGCCAATGAAGCCTGCAAACAGCGCGCCAAAGAAGCCGCTGCCGCCAGAGGCTGCCAAAAAGCCGCCTACGATACCAAGCATCAGTGCCGGACGCTCGCCGATACTCATTGCGATATAGCCTGCCAGAATCGGCATCATCATGCTGAACGCCAAACCGCCGATATTCTTGAAGAAGGCTGCCAGCGGCGTACCGCTGCCAAACTTAGCCGTGCCGGCAAATTCCATATCGAACAGGAAAGCCAGTGCGATAAGAATACCACCGCCGATTACAAACGGCAACATGTGCGAAACGCCATTCATCAGATGCTTATAAATTTGTCTCCCCAGACTTTCCTCAGCATCTGCCACGTCACTTGTCGCCTCGCTGCCGCCCTTGCCTGCGTAAGCAGGAACATTACCGCTCAGAATCTCTTCGATAAGCTCCTTCGGCTTGTTGATACCGTCAGCAACCTTGACGAAGATAACAGGCTTGCCTGCAAAGCGCTCCACAGGCACGTTCTTGTCTGCAGCCACGATAATGCCTTCGGCTTCTTCTATCTCTGCCGCCGTCAGCTTATTCTTCACGCCGCCGCTGCCATTGGTTTCAACCTTCATTGCAACGCCCATCTTACCGGCCATCTCCTGCAAAGCCTCTGCTGCCATATAGGTATGTGCAATACCTGTCGGGCAGGCAGTAACAGCCAGCACCTTGCGCTGCTGCGCAGGCTCTGCTGCCGGTGCTTCTGCTTCCTCGTCTTCAAATTTTTCGTTTTCGTATTTGTCTATAACTGCCAAAAATTTCTTGGCATCGCCGGCATTCAGCAGCTCACTGCGGAAATCATCATTCATCAGCAGCATGCTCAGATGGCTCAGAACATCAAGATGCACATTATCCTTCGTATCAGGTGCAGCAATCAGGAAGAACAGCTTCGCAGGCTCTCCGTCCAGACTGTCGAAGTCAACGCCTTCCTTCACCAGCATCGCAGCCAGTCCCGGTGCCTTTACAGCACTTGTCTTGGCGTGCGGAATGGCAATTCCCTCACCGATACCAGTGCTGCCCTCCTTCTCACGGCGCAGCACGCAGGCTCTGTATTCATCCTTATCAAGCAGATTACCGCCTCTCTCCATCAGCGTAATCAAATGCTCCAGCGCTGCTGCCTTATCCTTAGGCTGCGCTTTAAGATCAATGCTTTCTACCTTCAGCAAATCAACTATTTTCATCTTATTTTTGCCCCTTCTTTTTTATTTATTAGTCACGCCCTGTAAAATAATTTTATCAATATCATCACTTGTTGCCAGCCAATCCTTAAACGCGCTTGCGCTGCCTGCGGCTACGCCCAGGCGCAGCGCTTCCTCATAATCCTGCGTTTTGAGATAGCCTGCTAAAAAGCCCGCTACCATACTGTCACCGGCACCAACAGAGTTTACCAGTTTACCCTTCGGTGAAGCCATCATATGCTGCCTGCCATTTTCGTCCAACAGTACAGCTCCGTCCGCTCCACGCGAAACCAGCACATTACGTGCTCCCTGCTGCTGCAGCTTCAGTGCAGCAGCAAGAATATCCTCCTCATTCAGCAACGGTCCCCGGCCAAAGAACTCTCCTAATTCCTCATGGTTTGGTTTGATTAAAAACGGCTTATATTTCAGCACCTTGAGCAGCAAATCGCCAGTAGCATCTACCACAACCCGTGTGCAAGCAGGCTGCAGCAGCTCCAGAATCTGCTCATAAATATCATCCGGCAGCGAAGCAGGTATGCTTCCTGCCAGCACTAAAATATCATCCTGCGTCAGTCCCTGCAGCTTAGCAAAAAGCTTTTGCAACTCTTCCTTGCTCAGCTGCGGTCCCTGACCGTTCAGCGCCGTTTCCGAGTCCGAAATAATCTTCGTATTAATCCGCGAGTAGCCTGCAGCAGCCCGAATAAAATCACAGCGGCAGCCTGCTTCCTGCAGCAGGCGTTCTATTTCTGTACCACTGAAACCGGCCGTGAAGCCCAAGGCTACCGATTGCAGCCCCAGATTTTGCAGCACCAGCGAAACATTGATTCCCTTACCACCCGGATATATATTTTCTGCTTGGGTGCGGTTAATCTCGCCTACCGCAAAATCATCAACCTTTACCACATAATCAAGTGAAGGGTTAAAGGTTACAGTGTAAATCAAAGCACAATCACCTCCGTATGCTGCTTATAGGAGTTAACATTCAGAGCCTCCTGCGCAGCCGTAATAATCACGCCCTTGGACAACGGGGCGAAGGACACGCTCGACAGTGCCTCAAACTTGCTGGCATCTGCAAGCACATAGCATTTATGACAATGCTCCATCGCCACGCGCTTATTCATGGCCTCCTCGATATCAGGAGTTGTGAAGCCCTCTTCCACAGTAATGCCATTTGTTCCGAAAAAGCCCTTGCTGAAATTGTAATGCTGCAGGGAAGCGACTGCCTCCGTGCCGATTACCGCATCAGTTGTTGCCTTCACGCGCCCTGCAAGCAACAGCGTTTTCAGACCGCGCTGCGCCAGCTTCTGTGCCAGCGTAATACCGTTTGTTACATAAACAGCATCCTTTTCCGTCAGATAGGTTGCCAGCTGCTCGGTTGTTGAGCCTGCATCAAGAAAAATAAAATCGTTGGGACGCACCAATGTTGCCGCATACGCAGCAATCGTGCGCTTGTCTTCAATATTACGACTGTATTTTTCCTGCATATTGCGCTCCTGCACAGGCTCCGCCTCGCGCACGGCAGTCGCACCGCCATGCACCTTGCGTACCTTGCCCAAGCTGTCCAACTGTACCAAATCTCGGCGGATAGTGGACTCAGAGGTTTCCAGAAGCCTTGCCAGCTCCGGTACTGTCGCCGCACCGTCACGCGTGACAATGCGAGTGATTTCTTCAAATCTTTCTTGCGTTAACATGAGCATCTCTCCTCTTGCAGATATTATATAACCATTTTCACGCAAAATCAATCATTTTTGAGCAAAAAACTGCATTTTTTTGAATTTTTTTTTGCAGATTACCTTGAGTAACCTTCACCGCATACAAAAACGGATGCCTCTCCCAAATCAGAGAAGCATCCGTTATAAATTACTATTTATATAGTTTTAAAAGTAATACATAAACGCATCAGTTTATTTTACCAATGCACGCATTTCATCCGCAGTCAGAGTAAAGTATTCCTTTACGGTGTAAAGCTCACGGCGGCCGCGGCAATCTGCAAACAAAGCAACATCAACATCAGGAATATTTTCCATTGCTTCCTCTAAGCTCTTGCCGTTTTTGGCATAAGCCTCAAAGCGCAGGACAAATTTTTCGCCGGTACCTGCAGGAACCAGCATTGCTTCAAAATAATCATCCTCGCGCAAATAGCCCTCACGATTAACCTTGCCACGCAGCAGCACATCACTATACTGCTCCTGAGGCAGATAAATACGCATATAAGCATCCAGAATAGTACCTTCCTGCTTGCCTACGTTATCAAAAGGTACCTCTAAGGAAAAATCAATTCTATCGGCATATACCTTGTCCAAAACAGCCTTGGTGCGCTGCTTTACCAGCAGACGCATTACAGCATCCCCCTGCATGGAAATATATACACCTACAATTATAACGCCTAAAATCAACAGTCCTACAAGGACTCCCACAATCGTCATCAGCATCTTGCTTCCCCCCTTACGCCTTATGATAATCCTTGATAATGCAGATTGGTGTTTTTTCACTGCCGTTGCCAAATGGATTATCAATGAGGATTTCCGCAACCTTATCCGGATCAACGCCCTTAGACCAGCCAAGCACTGCAGAGCGCTTCAAATCGTTAACGTCGGCAATAGCAGCGCCATAGCAGCCGCAAGCCTTGGTAATAGCTTCGGCAACCTTTTCCGGTTCTGCCGGACCATAAACAATATGCTTGTCATACGGAGGCATTGTGCCGGTAACATCGTCAATCAGGCGAGCCTGCTTGCCTGCCATGCGGTAGAAAGTGCCGCTAACGCCTACGCATTTAGCCGCAAAGCCGCAAATTACTGCCCACAGAACGCGTGCACCGCCCTCTGCGTCAATCAGGGATTGCATGCTGTACCAGCTGCTGATACTGCCCTTGGCCGGGAACAGATGCGACAGCACCTTAGCCAGCGGTCCCGGATGAAACTCCTCACAGCGCATTGCTCTGCCTTGGGTAATAGCAACTACGCTTTCGGCAGTGCAGACAACATCATTGGGGCCGATTTTATCCTTGGCATATTCCAGAATAGCATCACAGATATCATCGTGATGAGTCAAAATTCTTGTCGGCACAGGAACAATCTTATACTTTTCCATACTCTCACATCTCCTCCGCAGCCTTATCCGCTGCATATACCTTCTGAATTTTATCATACCATTCAGGCTTCAAACGAACAATGTGGCCTTCATTATCGGTAAATACATTGCGCGTATGGCCTTCCACCGCCACAGCGCCGTCGCGCAGGCGGATAACAGTATAATCAAATTCCATTTTTGCTTTATTAAAGGCACTCATTTTTACCTGTACTTCAAAATCATCATCAAAGGTACAGGAATTTTTATACTTGGCGCGTACCTCGGTAATCGGAAAAATAACGCCGTCAGCCATCAGCTCGCCCAGGGAAATACCGCAAGCACGCAGATATGCTACACGTCCCATTTCAAACCAGCGCAGATAATTGGCATGATGCACAACACCCATCATATCAGTTTCAACAAAACGCACCTTATCTCGTATTGTAATCATAAAATCTCCTTTTCATATTCAAGGCTTCCTGCATCTAACAGGCTTACAATCAATTTATTATTATAGCACTTTTGACGCCAAGTGCCTAACAAATCTTATAAATTAGATAAATTTTTCTCTGCCAGCAGGCGCTTAACCTTTTCAGCCAGCAAAGCATACAGTACAGAAAACAGCGGTACGCAGACAATCATACCGGCAACACCGCCAATGCTCGCGCCAATCGTCACCGCTGCCAACACCCACAGCTCCGAAAGACCTACAGCCTTACCCACAATCTTAGGATAAAGCAAATCAGCTTCGATGCGCTGCAGCACAATGTATAATATGATAAAATACCAGATTTTTTCCGGCGCGGCCACCAGTATTAAAAAGCAACCGATAAGAGCACTGATTAAGGTACCGAGAATCGGTATCAGGCTCAGCACAGCCACCAGCAGCGAAATTACCGTCGCATAAGGGAATCCGCAAAGCGTCATGCCGACGAAATACATCACGCCCAAAAGCAACGCCACTACTAACTGTCCGCCTACAAAGCCACGGAAAATCTGCTCTGCCGTCTGCAAAACATGCAGGATATAAGCAGCACGCTCCTTCGAGCAGAAGGCAAAAATTACGCATTTAAAGTTGCGCGCAAGACGATGCTTTTCCAGCAGACAATATATTGCTACGACAAAACCGATAACACAGCTTGCAAGCACCTCCAGAACGGAGGCCGTTGCCAAAAACGTCTGCTCCAGCAAAAGACGCTTGTTGTTCTGCAGATAATTGAGCATCGTCTGATAAATCTCTTTAGCCTGCGCCTGTACCACAGCCAGCTCGTCTGCCGAGAAGGAAAGCTCCTGCGCCTTCTGCTGCAGATAAATATTCAGCTTAGCCAACGCCGGCGGCAGCATCTTGACGAGCATTTTCATGCTGGCATGCAGCTCGGGCACAATCGTCAGCACAAAGAAGGCCAAAAAGCCGATGATAATCGCTAGGCTCAGCAGCAGGCACACAGGGCGCTCGAAGCGTGATACCACGCTCTGCTTAAAAATTATGCGCCAATATTGCTCCAGCTTCTTCATCAGTACGTTGACGATAAAGGCCATGCAACCGCCAATGACAAACGGCAGCAAAACATCATATATACCAGCCAGCAGTTTTAGGCTGACATTGTAATTCCACAGCGCCCAGATAAGCACAATTGCAAAGGCCAGCAGACAATAAGGATTTCTTTCTTTCATAAGCAACCTCTATTCAAAGCGCATGTCCAAGGTAATACATGCTTATTAAATTAATAATATTATTGTAACATATAAGCGCGCACAAGACAAAAAAGAAGGCTTTTCTTTGCATAAGTTTCACATCTGTGGTATAATTCCATTGTAGTTTTTGCGCCTGTAGCTCAGTGGATAGAGCAATGGTCTCCGGAACCGTGTGCGGAGGTTCGATTCCTCTCAGGCGCACCAAAAAGAAAAGTACCCTTTCCATTTGTTTGGGAAGGGATTTTTTATGCACTGATATTATCAACCGGTTTTATATTCCTGTGTATTCCCTTTTACCCAAACATATGTTGAAATTAATTAGTACTACCACAGCGGTAGGCGGTTGCTCTCCTCGGAGGGCTTTGCGGCTCTCCTATTGCAAGAATCCATATCCTTATGGAAATCTACAAGAAAGAGGGTGGCGCCGATGAATATTCTTGAAGTCCTCGCATTATTAGGCTTCGGTTTGGCTTGTGTCAAATTCGGCTATGAACTCGGTAAAAACGCAAAAAAATAACCGCCCCGTCCTAGGAAAACGAGCGGTTATTTTTAACTAACATTTTCTAAGGGCAACCGTCTATCGGTAGCACTTTTTCTATGTTTATTATACTATATCCAACAGCTAAAGACAAGTAGTTTATAACTTTGAAAATCATTGCCAAACAAGCATGCTATTTCTCCGGAACCGTGTGCGGAGGTTTGATTCTTCTCGGACGCTCCAAAAAGAAAAGTACCGCTAATGCTTTTTGAAGGCTTTAGCTGTTTTTTGATGCTCACTTTCAGTTTAGCTTGCTCAAATAATTTTTCAGACCACGCGCACAGTTAGCAATAGCTTCGCTGATACGCGTAACGCGCTCTTTATCCAAATACGGACTTGTCGACAAGGTATTCTGTACTATCTCAGCGCAAGCATCAATTCCATTGATATCAATAAGGCAATCTTTAACTAAGGCAAGCTGCTTTTTCTGCGTATCTTTAAATGGCATAGCAGATAATTCTGTTCCTATTTCGCTATTTAATGATTCGCACCACAGGCTTGTACCATTATCAAACAACGGGGCAGGACCTAGGAACTTCAAAGAATTAACATCACGGATAAAACCGAAATTACCATAATGCCTGTCGCTATTCTCAATCAGGTAATCCAGGCACAGCATCTGCTGTAAATAGCCTGCCACATCAGGAATTTGCAACTGCTCGCAGCATCTGAGGAAGTGTCCGTAAGCAGAATCGTTATTCGACTTGGGAAGAATATCCTTAACAAAATACGCAGGAACAAATTCTGTTTCCGTAGTAATAAAATTAGGACACAGGCACAGCGGACGATTATCCTCTATAATCAGCTCATAGGGAACATGCTTAATCGTCAGAGCCTCCGCTACATTAGCGGCAGCAATTTCATTATACGGCTGCTGCAACAGCGGTACCGAGCCTGCTTTGGCAAGATACGTGACGCCGTTGATTTTCACCCACTTTTTCTTTAACCAGCCATTGCTTGAAGCATCCGGCGTGAACGGATTTATTGCAGGCCTGGAGGATTCCTTGTGGAAAAATGCTTCACCTAACTCCTTGGAAAAATCGTTGGTGAAAAAGTTAATATCCTGCCATGTAAGCTCACTGCCGACAGGCTTCAGCCAATATTGATCAGACAGGCTCAACCCCAAGCTGCGCTTGCTCAAAACCGCTGGAGATTCGACATCATACAAATGCAGGATATAGCGCAATCCGTCGCGACTTGCAGGAATCATACGGCTACGCCACCACTGATTTAATCTGTCTGCAAGCTTATTAAAATCATTAGTAAAAATACCTACCGGAAAGGCTTCTGGATTGTATATCTGCAGGACTTCGGTTATATAGCCTGCAGCGGACATCGTTGTCTTAACTAAAGGAATATTTTTATTCATAATTATATACTTATCCATGCTTTTCCCTCCTTCAGTATTTTTTATATTATACCGCAAGCAGCATTTTTTTGAAAGAAAATTATAACCGCCCGCATCTCACCTTCACCTGAGACACGGGCGGTTAATGTTATTTTTGAAGATTAATTTGTTTTAATTAGAAGCTCCAGTTTACATTGGCCATCCATTTATTAGCCTTTACACTGTCACCCTTCTGATATTCATAGCCTAAACCATAAGTAACATTAGCTTTTTCAGCTTCAACAACAAAGCGGCCAATATAACTGCCATTATCAGCTACATCATAGCCAAAGCCATTGCTTGTACCATTCAGACTTACTGTCTGCGTTGCATCACGGTCGCCCATATTCCATACATAGCCAACTTCTGCAATAGGACGAATTGTCCAGCCGCCAGCTTTTACATCAGCGCTGTATTTTACGCCTACAGGCAGCAGCCACAGGTTCATATCGTCACCATCATAGCTCATGCCAATGCTGTTATTATAGTTGCCAGTGCCAAGATGCATGTAACGGATACCAGCATACGGAACAAATTTACCAACACCAGCCTTCAGGCTCTTTTCTGCACGTACACCAATGCTGAAAGCATCAGATTTTGCATCAGCAGTCAAAGCAGTACCGCTGTTACGTTGAGTAATATCGTTCTTACCATGCAGATAGCTGATATCGCCAATTACAGCGCTATCTTCGTTCTGAATACCGCCATAAATGCTTGCGCCATAGTAAGTCGCATCATTTTCAGTTCTAGCTGCCAGAGTATTGCCCTTAACACTGCCATCAACATAGCTCAGTGCTGCACCGATGGTTGCTTTGCCATTCTTATACAGGTCTGCACCAACTACAATGCCGTTATAGTTTGCATCGTACTTGCTGTCTGCGCCTGCAACTGCCAAGCCGTCAACATTTTCCTTGCTATGGATGTATTTTGCCCAGATATCGCTGTCATGCTCTTTTTCATTAGTCAAAGACATATGCTCGCTAATAGCATCAGCAAACAAGTTGCTTGCTGCATAAGTGCCGTGTTCTACACCTGCCAGCTCACTCAGAGCAGCTGCACTATTGAATGCACTTACTTGGGTAGCGGTATCTGCATTTACATGCTCATCAGCAGCCTTAGCTACAAAATCAGCAGCAGCACCGCCGACAAGAACTGCCGCATCATATACATCACCAGCTATAACTGCATCACCATAAGCAGCTTTTACAGACTGGGAAGTAGTAGTTACAGTATTAGCATCTGTATCAACAGTGAATTTCAGCAGTTTGTTATTGCTGAGGATATTGTCAACATTCCAGTTAGCGACAGTACCATCGATAATTTTATAGGTTTTATCCTTTTCTGCGTTATCAATATAGAGTTTGGAATTAGCTGAAATATCAGCAGTAGCTACGCCAGTAATAGCAGCTTGAGTATCGCTAATCTTAGAAGCGTTTACCATCAGCATGGAATTATCTGCAAATTTCACAGAACCATTAGCAGGTACAGTAGTAGGTGTAGTGGTCAAAGAACCATCAACAGTAATAGAACCATTGGCTACATCAACAGTAGAATCAACATAAGCACCAGCTGTTACTCCGCTATTGCTCCATATTTCCCCACTTCTTGCGAAAGCTGCATCAGCAGCTGCCAAATCAGCACCAAAGGAAAGCTTGGAATTCTGACCAGCTACATATGCGCCATTCAAGCCACTGGTTACATCTTTTACTGCCAAACCACTAGCACCTTCAATACCTGTGGAAATGTTCCATGCAGGATCAAGGAAAATCATGCTGCCATTCAAATCTGCTGTTTCAACAGTGAGTTTACCTGCTCCATTTTTATTGCCAATAGCCAAGCTTGCACCAGCTACAGCATTTAATTTATCTGCATTTACAGCACCAATAAGTTGACTATTACCAGCGACATTCAAATCTGCTGTTTTTAATGCACCCTTATTTACATCAATATTTGCATCATTCAGAGATACGCTATCAGTAATTTCCGTTTGACCGCTAATATTAAAATGACCGTCTTTATTAACAACAACGTCACCGTTCAACTTATAGTTTGTATTCTCGGTTGCCAATGCATTACCAATGTTCAGTTTACCAGTTGCTTTAGCAGTACCGGCTTCATCAGTACCAACAACTACTTTAACTTTTGCATCTGCACCATCAACGGTAATTACACTGCCACTTTGACTGCCGCCAAGAGTTACTTCTTTATCATTAGTGATTACCACACCATTGCTGCCTGCGCCAAGGTCAAGCTTACCAACAGCAAAGCCATTTTCAACCTGATCTTTAACATTAACGCCTGCAATATCTTTGCCTGCTAAGGAAGAATCCTTGCTACCAACCAAAAGGTTGTTTTCAGCCTTAGCAGTAACCTTATCAAGCTCGGTATCGCTACCAAATTTATCAGCTGCTTCATCTACTGAAATTTCAGTCTTGACTTCACCGGTTTCTTCTTTTACCAGCTCGCCACTCATAGTCAGTTTGGTGGCGCCTTGCTTTTTCAATTCAGCTTGCGCAGAATCTGTATAAGACTGAGTATATTTAGCATCATTCAAAATCAGGCTGCCGCCTTTAAAATCAATACCTTCGTTAGTAATAGCACCGGATTCTTTTTGATTTGCGGATGCGGCGTTAGCATAAATCTGGTCAGACATGGTGGAAATTACGCCGTTTTTGTCGAGGACAATGCCTTTGGCATCAGTATTAATTGTTCCATCCTCAGTCTCAATCCCGAACATCTTTCTCCTTAATTCATTTTCCTTCAGCGTACCGCCATTGATATAAATTTTGCTGCCATTGTAAGCAACGATGGATTCGCCAACAGTATAAACATTAGCAGCTGTGCCATCTAAAACAATTACTGAACCTTTGCCAACTTTCTCTTTGTTCCAAGCCCAAATGCCTTCAACGGTATTAATGCTGGAGTTTTTGATGGTTACCTTTGCACCATCTTTTGCAAGCGTTGCAGATTTTATATCTACGCCATCTGCTTCAATGATGGAATTTTCACCAATTGCGCCAAACTCAGTATATCCATCCTTTTTGCCATTTTCATAGTAATCACTTGCAGTTACACCGCCACCTTTAAGGACAATCTTAGAGCCACCTTCTGCTTTAAAATCACCCATGAAATCAACGTTAGTTGCTGTCAGAGTAGAGTTGCCTGTTACTGTTGCAGCTACTTTAGTTCCACTCGGCAGTTCAGCGCCTGTAATTTTGCCACCGCCATTTAAAATTACGCTCGCATTAGAGATAGCTTCAATCTTTTTCGCTTCAACACTGCCATCGGTAACGAACTTGCTCCCATTACCTTCTGCACTAATATTTGTAGTATGTAATGTACCACCATTAATATTGATAACGCCACCGTCAGCAGCTTCAACACCGTCTTCACCAACTGTATATGTTGCTTTACCATCACTACTGTTTAAATTAATAACTGCACCCTTTCCGGAAGCAAAAATTGCTGTATCTGCATTCACGTTGGAATCGCTAACAGTAATTACACCACCATCAAAAGCACCGAGATTAGAATCAATCTTTACTTTATTGAGTTCAATGGTAGCACCATCAGCACCGATTTCAGTGCTATATAACGGCTTATTCGCTTTATCATAAAATTGACCAGCAGTAACACTGCCACCATTCAAAACAATTTTACTTCCACCAGAAGCCTCAATACCACCAGTAAAATCTACATTAGTAGCTTTCAGTGTACTACCATCACTTATATCCGCAGCAATATCAGCAAAAGCTACATTAGGATCTTCATCATCATGACGCTCGACCTTACTACCGATAATTTTGCCGCCACCATTTAAAATTATACTCGCATTAGAGGAAGCAAGAAGGCCTTGCGCTTCAACGCTACCACCAATGATATTGATAACGCCACCATCCTCAGCCGCTACATCGCCAACATTATATTTTGCATTACCATCGGTGCTAATCAAATCAATCGTACCATTTTTCCAAGCCCAAATTCCCTCAACGGTGTTAATGTTGGAGTTTTTGATGGTTACATTTGCACCATCAGTTGCAAGCGTTGCAGACTTTATATCTACGCCATCTGCTTCAATGCTAGAGCCTTTGCCAATTGCGCCAAACTCAGTATAACCATCCTGCTTGCCATCTTCATAGTAATCACTTGCAGTTACACTGCCGCCCTTAAGGATAACCTTAGAGCCACCTTCTGCTTTGAAATCGCCTGTGAAATCAACTTTAGTTGCTGTCAGAGTAGAGTTGCCCGTTACTGATACAGCTAATGTATTTCCATCATCATGTTTATAGCCTGTAATTTTGCCGCCATTCAGCTCTATTACAGAGCCTTTATCTGCCGTTACTTTCCCCGCTTCTACAGCAGTATAAGTATGCGTTTGCCCATCTTCGTGAACAATATCAGCTGCCTCTGCCGTCAGCACGAAGCCGCTCATCACGCCTGCTGCCACAACGGAAAGCAGAACTTTTTTAGCCAAAAATTTGTCATTATGTTTTAATTTCACAACCACACGCCCTTTCTCTTTTTTAGCAGTTAATTCTGATTACAATAACATAACAAGAATACACTCACTAAAATATCATCTCAGCAAACAATCAATATTAAATTCATATTATAACAATGTTTGCTTATACTAATATTATAGCACTGCTGCCCCCCCGACAAGATTTAAGTTATTAAAATTTTATACTTTTCAAACTTGTCGGTGCACCAAAGAGAAAAACTTTTTACAAACAAATAACCGCCCGCATCTCACCTTCACCTGAGACACGGGCGGTTAATGTTATTTTTAAAGATTACTTACAGCAGCTCTTCCTTTTTATCCAAAATTGCTTTGCAGGCAGCACAGGCCGGACAGTCGCAATACTCCGCACCGGCAGCCTTGATTTCCTTAGCATGTGCCAGAATATTTTTAGCCAGCTCAGCGCCGAAAACGCCAACGCCTGCCTCGGAACCGGCAAAAGCAATCAGGCCGTCAATCGGCATGATATCTGCTTCCAGCTCTGCTATATAAGCCTTAGTTGCTTCTGCTTCTTTCGCAGTACCAACAGCAGCGAGCCATTTTTCGGCAGCAGCCTTTGCTTCAGCGCTGCAGCTATGAGCAGCAATTAAAGCTGCAGTTTTTTCTTTAACAAAATCTAACGTTTCTTGTTTCATAATCTGTTAACCTCCTCGTGATGCATTGCACATCATCTGTACATATCATGGTACCAAATTGCAGTCCTGTAAAGTACGCACTTTCACGTGCGCTAGTTACCGCAAGGTTACTATTGTAGTATCATGCGTTTGCCCATTCTTGAAAACGCAGCTTGATCATAATTACGTGCGTACTTCCCACAGTAGAGAATATCATATTAATACACAAAAACTTACCAGGCAGCAACGGTTCCGTCAGCACGCGGCTCCGTTGCTCCCGCCAGTACGCCATCAGCGCAGCGCCAAATAATTTCACCTCTGCCAAAGCTGGTGTAATCGCTCATTACACGCACCTCATGCCCTAACTTGCGCAGCTCTTCAACAATCTCCGGCGCAAAGCGGTCCTCCAGCCACACCTCGCGCCCATCAATCCACTGCCAACGCGGTGCGTCCAGCGCAGCCTGCGGATTCAGCAGGAAATCAATCGTATTCATCAGCACCTGAACATGACCTTGCGGCTGCATATAGGCACCCATAACACCAAACGGACCAACAGCTTCGCCGTCCTTAGTTAAAAAGCCGGGGATAATTGTATGATACGGCTTTTTGCGCGGAAGCAGAAAATCATCCGAAGATTCGTCTAAGCTGAATCCTGCGCCTCTGTCATTAAAGTTGATGCCATAACCAGGCAGCACAACGCCACTGCCAAAGTCTTTGTAGTTGCTTTGAATAAAGGATACCATATTTCCTTCATTATCTGCAGTACACAGATAAACAGTACCGCCGCAGAACGGTTTGCCTGCTTCCGGCAGCAAGGCCTGCTCGCCAATCAGCGCCCGGCGTTTGGTAGCGTATTCCTCGCTCAGCATAGCTTTCACCTTAGTGCGCATATAGCGCGGGTCGGCAATATACTGCATGCCATCGGCAAATGCTAGCTTCATAGCCTCAATCTGCTTATGCAGTGTTGCTACACTGTCACGTCCGTCGAATTCAAAGCCCTTCAGAATATTCAAAGCCATCAGCGCCGTAATGCCGTGACCGTTTGGCGGCATCTCCCACACATCATAGCCACGATAATTAATATGCACCGGTTCAACAAATTCTGCGCGATAATCTGCCAAATCCGCCAACGTCAGGCAACCGCCGGTCTTTTCGCTGAAGTCGACAATTTTTTCGGCAAGCTCACCGCGATAATAGCTTTCACAGTAGCTTTCCGCCAACAGGCGCAGTGTTTTGGCATGGTCAGGCAAACGCACTAATTCACCTGTGCGCGGTGCCATGCCTTTAGGTGCAAAGGTAGAAAACCAAGGCGCAATCGCAGGATTATCCTTATACGGCGTCAGTGCCTCAATGCCCTCCTGCCAGAAGCGAGCCACTATCGGTGAAACAGGATAGCCGTTTTCCGCATAATCAATAGCAGGGGCAAATAATTGCGCAAAGGGCAGACGACCGAAACGCTTGTGCAGCTCCGCCCAGGCTGAAGGTGCTCCCGGAACAGTCACAGCCTGCCAACCTCTGAACGGCATTTTATCTGTATAGCCTGCAGCGCGCACTGCCTCCGCCGTCAGGTTCTGCGGCGCATAACCGCTGCCGTTAATGCCATAAAGCTTATCCTTTATCCAGACAATCGCAAAGCAGTCGCTGCCAAGTCCGTTATTCGTAGGCTCCACTACGGTCTGACAAATTGCTGTCGCGATGGCTGCATCTACAGCGTTGCCACCCTGCTGCAAAATCTGCAGGCCCGCCTGCGAGGCCAATGGCTGCGAGGTGCAGACCATACCGCGTCTGCCATAAACCACGCGACGGCGCGAAGCGTAAGGATATTGTTGTCCGTCGAATTGCATTTGCATAATTATCACTCCATAAATGATGATTAGTTGAAAAAAGCACACCTTTACAGATGTGCTTTTAATAAATTTTGAGTAATTATAAAATCTTGGACAGGAAGTTTTTGGTACGCTCCTCTTTCGGATTGCCAAAAATTTCTTCCGGAGTACCCTCTTCCAAAATCTTGCCACCGTCTACGAAGCACACACGGTCGCCAACCTCACGGGCAAAGCCCATTTCGTGAGTAACAACAGCCATGGTCATGCCTTCGTTAGCCAGCTGCTTCATAACATCCAGAACCTCGTTAACCATTTCCGGGTCGAGAGCACTTGTCGGCTCGTCAAACAGCAAAGCTTTAGGCTTCATGCACAGGGCACGCGCAATAGCAACACGCTGTTGCTGACCACCGCTGAGCTGATCAGGATAATTGTTGGCTTTATCTTCCATGCCAACCTTTTTCAGGTACATATGCGCAGTCTTTTCTGCTTCATCCTTAGAAACGCCGCGTACCTTCATCGGTGCCAGCATCAGATTCTGCATAACAGTCATATGCGGGAACAGATTAAAGCGCTGGAATACCATGCCGACTTCCTTGCGGATTTCGTTGATATTAGCCTCACCGTTCAGAGGAATACCGTCGATAACAATGCTGCCGCCTGTAGGCTCCTCCAAAAAGTTGATGCAGCGCAGCAGAGTACTCTTACCGCTGCCGCTAGGGCCGATGATAACAACAACCTCTTTTTCCGCAATCGTCAGGTTTACGCCCTTGAGTACGTGCAAATCACCAAAGCTTTTCTTCAGATCTTTGATTACAATCATTTCCTTGCTCATTTCGTGTCAAACCTCCGCTCCAGATAACCGGTAAACCTTGCAACAGCAAAGGTCATAATCAGATAGATAATAGCAACAGCCATCCAGATTTCAAAGGAAGCGTAGGTGCGGGCAATAATCAGCTGACCGCGACGAGTCAGCTCTTCGAAACCGATAACGGAAACCAGAGAGGAATCCTTCAGCATCGCAATAAATTCATTTCCCAGAGGCGGAATGATGCGCTTGAAGGCCTGCGGCATGATGATATAGCGCATAGTCTGTGCCCAGGTCATACCGAGGCTGCGGCCTGCTTCCATCTGGCCCTTGTCGATAGACTGAATGCCTGCACGGAAGATTTCGGCAACATACGCACCGCTGTTGATAGAGCAGGCGGAAATTGCTGCCACAAACGGATCAACACGGCTGCCGATAATATTAGGCAACGCAAAATACACGAGGAAGATTTGTACCAGCAGCGGGGTGCCGCGGATAAAATCGACATAAACATTGGCAAAATAACGCAACGGCTTAATGCTGCACAAGCGCGCAATACCGATCATGCAGCCAATCAGCAGACCGAAGGTAACGCTCATCGCCGTAATCTCTACGGTAATAGCGGCACCAGCCAGCAAAAGCGGAAACGAATTTGCCATAAGCTCAAAATTCATATTCTCCCAATCCCTTCTAAATTCTTAGTTGCAGGCTGGAGAGAACCACTGCTTATTTTTTCTCTCCAAACCATTTAGTATAAAGCTTATCATATTCGCCGCTCTTTTTCAATTCAGCTAAAGCTTTATTTAAATCGCCAGCCAGCTTGCTGCCTTTTTTAACAGCAATGCCGTAAGGCTCAGCTTCCATTCTTTCACCAACAGTTTTAGCAAAGTCCTTGCCTGCTTTGGTCATATAGTATTCAATAACCGGTGCATCACCGATTACAGCATCAGCGCCGCCGTTTTTCAGCTCCAGAGAAGCTTCATCCTGAGTATTGAACGCCTTTACTTTAGCACCTTCAACAGTTCTGGATTTATTTTCACCGGTAGTACCGATTTGGCAGGCAATAGTTTTGCCCTTCAAATCATCGATGGATTTTACATTGCTGTCTTTACGTACCATAATCATCAGACCGGAAGTATAATAGGATTCAGTAAAATCAACAACCTTTTTACGCTCGTCGGTAATGGTCATACCGGCAATAGCAACATCAATATTGTTGGAATTCAGCGCCGGAATCAGAGCATCAAAGCCCATGCTTACCATTTCAACCTTGTAGCCCATTTGCTTGCCAAGAGCTTCAATCAGCTCAATATCAAAGCCGGTCAGATCCTTGCTGCCTTCCTTAGGAAATTCAAACGGTGCGAATACAGGCTCAGTGCCGACACGCAAAACCTTAGCACTGTCAGCCGCCTTTTTTTCCTCACCGCCGCAGCCGGTCAGCAGCATGCTACAGGCCATAATAGCCATCATTAAAAATACTAATACCTTTTTCATTTGTTGGTCCCCCTCATTTTTTCTTTTCTAATTTTTTAATATCAAACGGAGCACGTCCGGCAATTAAACCCTGTCGTGCTCCGTAGTGAACAAAATATTATTTCTTTACTTCACCAAACCAGGTTTTGTAAATCTTGTCATATTCACCATTTTTCTTCAACTCAGCCAAAGCCTTGTTGATTTCGCCCGCAAGCTTATCATTGCCTTTTTTAACAGCCAGACCGTATTGCTCTGCTTCCATGATATCGCCAACAGTCTTCATGCTGGTGTTACCACCCTGTGCCAGGTAATAACCAACTACAGGACTATCATTGATAATCGCATCAACGCCTTTGTTTTTCAGTTCCATAACAGCTTCATCATTAGTGTTGAAAGCAGTTACTTTAGCGTTAGCAACGTTTCTGGCATTCTTTTCACCGGTAGTACCGATTTGGCAGGCAATACGTTTGCCTTCCAGATTTTTAACACTCTTAACTTCATTGTTGTCCTTATTTACCATGACAATCAGGCCGGAAGTATAATAAGGTTCAGAGAAGGTAACAGCCTTTTGACGTTCTTCATTAATGCTCATGCCTGCAGCAACAACATCAATGTTGCCGGAGTTCAGTGCCGGAATCAAAGCATCAAAGCCCATGCTGACAATTTCAACCTTGTAGCCCATTTGCTTGCCGATAGCACGTGCCAGATCCATATCAAAACCATCATAGCTTTTGCTGCCCTCTTTTTGGAATTCAAAAGGTGCAAAGGTCGGTTCTGTACCTACACGCAGTACCTTTTCCGGTTCAGCAGCTTTTTTATCGCCACCGCCGCAGCCAGCAATCATCATAGAAGCAGCAGCCAGAACTGCCATAACTAAAAACAAAATCTTCTTCATCATCAATTTCCCCTTTCGATATTGTAAGCCATTTTTGAGATACGTACATTATATACCTAAATACCCGCAAGGTAAAGTATTTTTATGAAAAAAAACAGTATAAAAATAAAAATTTGCCGCATTTTTTTTCAAAATACAGCAAACTGTAATTTAGGTAACAAAAAAACAACTCAGCTGACCTGGTTTTCGCCCCCACACTCGCCTGCTGGAAGGTTCGCTCCTAAGCATTCCGCTCCCCACTACTACCTCTCTCGCCCATAATTTTTTTGCGGCAGGACTTACTTCTAAGCTGCACCGTGCTCACAGCAAAATTTTGCTGCTTACGTGGATCGTTTCGCCTGCAACTGGCATCGACTTGCAACCACAGACCTGAGTTGTCCTATCTATTATAATGGGAAAAAATTTTTTTTGCAAGTCAATAGCTCTGCATACTTTTATCTTTTGTCAAAAAGTGCTATACTATTGGTACTCAATATTGAACGGAAAAAAAGGAAATACGCTTTATGATTGCTATACCACAATGTCTGGACTTTGCGGATGCTCGCCTGACGAAGGATATCTGCGAGTTCTATTTAAGAATGTTGGAAATTAAAAACAGGGAAATTTATCTGCACAGCCAGCAGGTTGCCAATTATTCTGCCAGCACTGCCGCTAAGCTCGGTCTGCCTGCCAGCGAGGTTTCGCAGATAAAAACAGCAGCGTTGCTGCATGATATCGGTCAGCTTTCCGTACCAAATATTATTTTGGCTAAGCTGCCGTTTCTTTCTACGCGCGAGCAGTCTATTTATAAACGTCACTGCATCGCAGGCGCCAGTATGCTGGAAAACATTCCCGGCTTTGACACCATCAGTGACATCATCCGCGCGCACCATGAAAAATGGGACGGCACCGGTTATCCCAAACGCCTTAAGGGACAGAACATCCCCATCGGCGCACGCATAGTTGCCGTAGCCAATTATTATGACCGCAACCTGAACCCCTGCACCCAGCATTGGCAAAAAACTCACGCCGACGCTATCATCGAGCTGCAGAACAAGGCCGGTCTGGATTTTGAACCGGCAATCGTCAAGGCCTTTATAGAATCTGTTATTCCGCAAGCCTTGCGCACACAATTAAAATAGCATTGTCAGTCCTGCTAAGACCGACAATGCTATTTCTTTTTCCGGGCATCCCTGCTCCTACAAGCCGGGATGCTTTATTTTTTATAAATTTGTAAACGCACTTCTTGTCAGATGCTCAAGCCTTCGCCATCATCCCATTGTACAATGCCGTCTGCCTTCAGCGATTCCTGCACCAAGATAACGCGTTGGTTTTCGCTGCCGCGAAAACGCAGATTAGGATTCTTCAGCTCAAGCTTAAATTCTCCGTCTACCAGTACGTCAATGTAGGACAACATTTCCTCAGTGATTTCCCAAGGACCGAGATTACCGGTCAGCATATCCTTTTCGAAATCATAGCCGCTGTAGCACCAGATATCCTTCTTCGGGAAGCGCTCTCTTACCTTGCGCAGGAACGGCAGCAGCGCTGCCTGATTGGCAGGCTCGAAGGGTTCACCGCCCAAAAGCGACAGGCCGCGGATATGTTCGTTTTCCAAGAGCTCCAGCAAATGCTCTTGCGTTGTTTCCGTAAAAGGCTGACCGTAATTAAAATTCCAAGACTCCGGGTTAAAGCATCCCTTGCAATGATGTGTACAGCCGCTTACAAACAGCGATACACGCAAGCCCGGTCCGTTAGCAATATCCAGATTTTTTATTTCTGCGTAATTCATACGCCCTCACCTCGCAAATTACAGATGCATTACTCTGGCTTTGATTTCCTTAGTCTTGCCTACATTCCAGAAGTTCTCTCCCAGATAACCGCAGGTACGGCGGATAACCGTCATCTTGGAGTGATCCTTGTTGTGGCATGCGGGGCATTCCCACTCATTGTCATCATTAATGGTAATTTCACCGTCAAAGCCGCAAACATGGCAGTAATCGGATTTGGTATTAAACTCCGCATACTGGATGTTATCATAAATGAATTTGACAACCTCTTCCAATGCTTCGGTGTTGTGACGCATATTAGGAATTTCTACATAAGAAATCGCACCGCCGGAGGAAATATTCTGGAACTGGCTTTCAAATTTAAATTTGCTGAAAGCATCAATCTTCTCGCGTACATCAACATGATAGGAGTTAGTATAGTAGCCCTTATCGGTAACATCTTCAATCGTGCCGAAACGTTCCTTGTCGATACGTGCGAAGCGATAGCAAAGGCTTTCTGCCGGTGTACCGTACAGACCAAAGCCAAGGCCAGTCTGTGCCTTCCATTTATCGCAGGCACCGCGCAGACGGTTCATAACGCGCAGGGCAAAATCCTCGCCTGCAGGATCGGTATGGCTTACGCCCTTCATCAGCTTGGTCAGCTCATAAAGGCCGATATAGCCGAGAGAAATGGTAGAATAACCGTTTTCCAGATACTTGTCTATTGTTTCGCCCTTACCCAGACGGGCAATAGCACCGTACTGCCAATGTACAGGGCTGACATCGCTCTTAATGCCCTTCAGCGCATTGTGACGGCACATTAGCGCTTCAAAGCACAGCTCCAGACGCTCATCCAGCAGCTTCCAGAACTTCTGCTCATCGCCCTTGGCAACAATGCCAATCTGCGGCAGGTTCAGAGAAACTACGCCCTGATTGAAGCGACCTTCAAATTTATAGTTACCGTTTTCATCCTTCCAGGGAGACAGGAAGCTGCGGCAGCCCATCGGGGAGAAAACATTGCCTTCGTAGTTTTCACGCATCTTCTTGGCGCTGATGTAGTCGGGATACATACGCTTAGCGCTGCATTTTACTGCCAGACGTGTAATGTAATCGTACTTGCCGCCCTTCAGGCAGTTATGCTCATCCAGAACATAAACCAGCTTTGGGAAGGCCGGGGTTACATAAACGCCCTTGTCATTTTTAATGCCCTGCAGACGCTGACGCAGAATCTCTTCCACAATCATAGCGTTTTCCTTCAGATACGGATCATCCTTCTGCAGGTTTAAAAACAGAGTAACAAACGGAGATTGACCATTGGTGGTCATTAAGGTATTAATCTGATACTGAATGGTCTGTACGCCGCCCTTGAGCTCATAGCGCAGGCGCTCGTTCGTCAGACGCTCCAGAGTTTCGTCATCAATGTTGCCTCCGGAGGTTTCCTTGATGCTCTTTTTAAACTTTTCATAGCTCTTGCGCAGATATTTGCCCAGATGACGGATATCTACAGATTGACCTCCGTACTGGCTGGAAGCAACAGATGCAATAATCTGTGTCATAACGGTGCAGGCAACCTGAAAGCTCTTAGGGCTTTCAATCATTTTGCCGTTCATAACCGTGCCGTTATCCAGCATATCGCCGATATTAATCAGGCAGCAGTTGAAAATAGGCTGAATAAAATAGTCGGCATCATGAAAATGCAGCACGCCTTCTTCATGCGCCTTGGAAATCTTTGCCGGCAGCATGATACGCTTTGTCAAATCCTTGGAAACTTCACCGGCAATCAGGTCGCGCTGAGTAGCAGCCATAGTTGCATTTTTATTACTGTTTTCTTCCATAACGTCCTTATTGCTGTTGCGGATTAAGGACAGAATAGAATCGTCGGTAGTGTTGGCCTTACGCACCAGAGCACGTTTATAACGGTAAATAATATACTGCTTTGCCAGCTCAAATTTACCTGCATCCATCAGGCTATGCTCTACCATATCCTGAATGTCTTCTACAAGCAGGCGCATACGGTTACGAGATTGTACGCTATCCGCAATTTCCTGGATTTTATCCTCCTCAATACGAAATTCCGGTTCTACGGCAGCATTGGCTTTTTGAATAGCAACGACAATCTTTGCGGCATCAAAATCTACTGTTGTGCCATCGCGCTTAATTACTTTCATAACCTTTCAGCATCCTTTCCTGTAAAATTAAAGTTATAAATCAATATCTTCGTATAATAACTAAGAGCAAAAATCCATAAGTTATTCTTAAAATACACCTATACGTTATTCAAGGCTCTGACCGTAACGGTCAAAGCCTTGTCTTAATCATAAAAAACAGCTACGGTTCAGCGTAGCATTTTCGGTAGCTTTATTCTACCACAATATGTCGTAGGTGTCAAAGATAAATTCATCAATATGTTGATAATTTTGATTGTAGACGATTTTTTTGCCAATTTAGCACTTAGCTTTATTTTTTACATTTTCAGCTAATCGCTTTACAAAAAAGTCCTGCGAGAGGAAATGTTCTGCAGAAAAACAGCTCAAAATTATCCCTCCGACGGCGTTTTTTCAAGCTGTTACCTTTGTACACGCACTGCAAAATATGGTATAATAATTTTCATCTTATTGTTTTGTTATAGGGGTGTTGTTTATGCATAATTCATCAGCAAATAATCACAGTACACGCGGAGTTCTCATGCTCACGCTGTGTGCCTTCATCTGGGGTACTGCCTTTATCGCGCAAAGCGTCGGCGGCGATTACGCCGAACCGTTAACCTTCAACTGCGCGCGCAGTGTTTTAGCTACTGTCTTTTTATTTGGCTGCTGTCTATTGTTCGACAAAGCGGCAGGTAAGCGCTTTACTGTTTTAGGCAGTGATGACCCTGTTTATAAAGACCGTTTAATTAAGGGCGGCATCACCTGTGGTCTTTTCCTCTCACTCGCCTGCTTTTTCCAGCAGCTTGGCATAATGTACACCACCGTAGGCAAAAGCGGCTTTATTACAGCACTCTATATCATTCTGGTACCTGTTTTAAGCTATATCTTCTACCGTCGCTCCGTTTCCCTGCTGCAGGGCCTCAGCGTTGTCGTAGCAGCCGTAGGCATGTACTTCATCTGCATCAACGAAGGCTTCTCTATCAACAAAGGTGATTTATATACCCTCATCTGTGCCTTCTGCTTTGCCGCACAGATTATCGCCATAGAAAATATCATTAAAAATCTTGACGGCGTGCGCCTGTCACTCATACAATTTATGACCTGCACCGTTGTCAACGGTGTGCTGATGTTTATTTTCGAAACACCATCCATGAGCAATATTATTGCAGGCTGGGCACCTATCGCCTACGCAGGTATCATGTCCAGCGGTGTAGCCTACACGCTGCAGATTGTCGGTCAAAAACATGTCAGCTCCCTGGTTGCCTGCATGCTGATGAGTCTGGAATCAGCCTTCGCACTGGTAAGCGGCTGGCTTATTTTGGGACAGGCTATGAGCAGCCGTGAAATCTTTGGCTGTGCTCTGGTTTTTGCAGCTATTACGCTGGCACAGCTGCCGGAAGAAATACTGGGATTAAAGAAGCGCTAAGCCTTACACTTAAAATAAATTGACAAAGAAAAAATAATTTCCTATAATAAGCAAAGTAAGAGAGATTCCTGATAGCTGTATGTCAGTCCTCTCCGGATTTTGTTTTGCGAGAGACTGCCTGCGACCTCAGGCAGTCTTTTTGTTATTCTTTTATTACCTTTTAAACAATGATAAATTATTACTGGCAAGGAGCTGATATTATGGATCATTTTCAGATTCACGCACCTACACAAATAATCTTCGGTAAAAATACCGAAAACGAAGCAGGTAAATGGTGTAAATATTACGGTGCCCACAAGGTACTCGTACACTTCGGCGGTCACAGCGCCAAGAAAAGCGGTCTGCTGGACCGCGTCTGCGCCAGCCTGCAGGACGCAGGCCTGGAATACGTACTGTTGGGAGGCGTTGTGCCTAATCCGCAGCTTTCCATGGTTAAGAAGGGCGTAGAGCTTTGCAGTGAGGAGAACGTTGATTTTATTCTCGCAGTCGGCGGCGGCAGTGTTATCGACAGCGCCAAGGGGATTGGCTACGGCCTGGCTAACCCCGGAGATGTGTGGGATTATTACGCTAAGAAAAAAGAGATTACCGCCTGCGCTCCGCTAGGCGCTGTGCTGACTATCGCAGCAGCAGGCAGCGAAATGAGCAACTGCAGCGTTATCACCAACGAGGACGGTATGCTCAAACGCGGCCTTTCTACCGACTACGGCTACTGCAAATTCGCTATTATGAACCCTGAACTTACCTATACGCTGCCTGCCTACCAAACAGCCAGCGGCTGCACTGATATCATGGTACACACCTTGGAGCGTTATTTTACCGCTCCCGCAACACATCAGCTGGCACTAATCGACGGCATTGCCGAAACATTGCTGCGCAATGTTATGCGTTATGCCAAAATTGCGCTCAAAGAGCCTGATAATTACGATGCCCGCGCTGAAATTATGTGGAGCGGCACCCTGTCGCACAACGAAACCACCGGCGACCGCACCTTTGGTGACTGGTCCTGCCACCAGCTGGAGCACGAGCTGAGCAGCATGTTCGGCGTTGCTCACGGTGCAGGCCTTGCAGCAGTATGGGGCAGTTGGGCACGCTACGTTTATAAAGAAAACATCGGCCGCTTTGCCCAGCTGGCAGCTAACGTTTTCCATATTCCCTACAACTTCCGCAATCCCGAAGCTACAGCTTTGGAAGGTATCGCTGCAATGGAAAGCTTCTTCCGTCATATCGGTATGCCTACCAGCATTCACGAGCTTATCGGCAAGGATCTTACAGAAGAGGAAATCAAAGAGCTGGCATATAAATGCAGCTTCATGAATACGCGCACCATCGGCCAGTTTAAGGTGCTGACTATTGAAGATATGGGAAATATCTACCGTGCAGCAAAATAACCTGCGGTTAACGCAAAAAAGCTTCCCCTTGCGGGAAGCTTTTTATACTTTAAGTGCCGGAAATACAAAAAAACTCCGTAGCCTAAGGGTTACGGAGTAATTTTTATGAAGATTACATTGCTGCTTCTTCAACAGGATATACACTGATTTGGCGTTTGTCGCGGCCTTTGCGTTCAAATTTAACGCGACCTTCAACCTTAGCATAAATAGTGTAGTCCTTGCCCATGCCAACATTGTTGCCCGGATGGAATTTAGTACCACGTTGACGAACGATGATGCTGCCAGCGGTTACCAGCTGGGTGTCATGAGCTTTGGTACCCAGACGTTGTGCGTTAGAGTCACGACCGTTGTGGGAGCTACCAGTACCTTTTTTATGTGCATGTAATTGCAGAATAATTTCAAACATTACTTTCACCTCCTATGTTCTTGAATGCGAACATATTGCGGACACTGACGCGCTATTGATTCCACTCCATAAATCATGGTTTGCAATATAGCCTCTGTCAGGTCGGTAGGAGCACTGTTCAATGCTACCTCGAAGATTCCGTCCTCCTGATTAACGACATAGGACGGATTGAGTTTCAAATGTTTTTCCAAGCCAAGCAAGGGAGCCTGTGTCAGAGCAGAAACCGCGCTGCAGACAATGTCTGAGCCTTCTTCGCTATAACCTGCATGACCACTGACCTTATAGCCTGTAATCATACCCTGCCTGTTCCTGAATAAATCAACACTTACCATAAAAATTATGCGTTAATAGCGGTGATTTCAACAGTAGTGAACGGTTGACGATGACCTTGACGTTTACGGTAGTTGGATTTAGCTTTGTATTTGAAAACAAAAATCTTGTCTGCTTTGCCGTGTTCAACAACTTTAGCAACAACTTTTGCACCTTCAACTACGGGCTTGCCAATCTTAACATCAGCATCATTTACAACGGTCAGAACTTCTTCAAAAACTACTTCAGCGCCAACTTCTGCGTTCAGTTTTTCAACTTGCAGAGTTTCGCCTTCGCTTACGCGGTATTGTTTGCCACCGGTTTTGATAATTGCGTACATCTATTGCACCTCCCTTAATGATAGACTCGCCAAATACGGTACCCTGACGCCAGGGATTTTCAGAACCTCTCTGCGCGGTTGGGGACGGACCAAATCAGTCCATACTGGAATATTTTACCTTAATGTCTGCTATTTGTCAACACCGCTGTTATCTAAAATCATAAAACTTTCTACATGCAGGGAAGCATCTGCCTCAACCTTCAGGGAGCAGGCCAGTTCCCGTTCCCAGGCACGCAAATCCTTGCTCACCAGCCACTCTGCCAGCCAAGGATTAGCGGTAATCAAAAGATTCTTTGAGCTGCTGCGACGCTTCAGCAAGGTACGCAGACGACGCTTGATTTCCAAAGAAAGATTTTCTCTGCTTTGCACACGTCCGCTGCCGTTGCATACCGGGCAGGGAGTGTATAATACGCTTGATAAATTCTGACGCGATTTTTTTCTGGTAATCTCCACCAAATTCAGCACCGTGATATCCTGCACCTTGGGATGCATTTTGTCACCCTTCAGCGCCTGCTGCAGAGAGTTCATAATCTCTCTTTTGTGATTATCGGTATGCATATCAATAAAGTCTACTACGATAATGCCGCCAATATCACGCAAACGCAGCTGACGCGCAATCTCCAGCGCCGCCTCGCGGTTAATCTGCATAATCGTTTCTTCCAGATTTTCGCGTCCGCTGAACTTGCCGCTGTTAACATCAATAACAGTCATAGCCTCAGTATGGTCAATAACCAAATAACCGCCGCTAGGCAGCGTCACCTGTCTGTCACTGATGCCAGCAACTGCTTCGCCCTGCTTATGATATTCAAAGATATCCTCCAGGCCTTGATACAGCGTTACCCTGATATCCTGTGCCTGCGGCATCTCGGCCAGCAGCTCTTCTACACGTTTATAAATCGGCAGATTATCAATCACGATTTCCGTCAGCTCCGGACGCAGATAGTCGCGCACAATACGAATCGGCAAATCAAGCTCACGCCTCAGCAGACAGGGAGCCTTCGCTACACGCTCACGTGCCGCCAGCACCTTCCAGTCTGCGGCCAGCTCCTGCACATCGCGCTCCAAAAGCTCACGCGCAACACCGGTCGCCGCCGTGCGCACCACAATTCCCATACCGGCAGGACGCACACCCTCGCAAATCATGTTCAGGCGCTCGCGCTCCTCCTTATCGGTAATCTTACGTGAAATGCCCACATAATCCGCCTGCGGCAGCAACACAACATAGCGTCCGGGCAAGGTAATTTCGCGGTTAGCGGTAGGACCTTTAGTACCGCGTGCATCCTTTGATATCTGCACTATCAGACTTTGGCCTTCTGTAACATTCTTTTTATTGCCCAGATACAGAAATGCATTTTGCTCCAGGCCGATATCAACAAAGGCAGCCTGAATGCCACGGACTACATTGCAGACCTTACCTTTAAATATGCTGCCTACAAGATGCTGCTCTTCCTTGCGCTCTACCAGATATTCCATCAATATTCCGTTTTCCAGCAACCCCATACGGGTTTCGTCTTCGTTGGCGCTTATAATTATTTTAGCTATCATCGCTACTCTCCGCTCTTAAATAATCATGATATTATATTGTAGCATAAATTACGCCTGCTGGCAAAAGCAACGGCATTTCTGTATGTTAAAAAGCCGTTAAAGCGCATCTAAGCAAAAGCTCTTAGAAAAACACCTCATTCTTGTTTCTGACATCCTTGAATGCAGCAAGCATGTTATCTGTTTTTTGCTGCAATGGTAGCGGAAGAATTCTTGCCTGCTTCGTACATGCATGAACGCAGGCCATGCAAAGAATGCATTTTGCTGTATCCGTAGCCATCTTTCCGTCCTCATTCGATATAGCATCTGTCGGGCAGATTTTTGCGCATGCTCCGCACGCTGTGCAGGATGGCAGCGAAAGCGGCGCTGCCGGCACCTTCATCTCCGGCTTATAGGGGCGATTACCGGGAACCTTAACATTTTCTGCGGAAGTGCTGCGTTTCACAGCTTCGGCAAATGTACGGATTTCTTTAATATCCTCCGCATCCGGTCTGCCTGCGCCTACCTCGGGTACAATAGAATGCTGCGCCACAAAGGCAGCGGAAGCTATTACCGTAAAGCCGTCTTGAATCAGAATATCATTCATCTCCAACAGCGCATCTTCATAGGCCCTGTTACCATAAACAGCGATGGTTACTGCCTGCTTTCCCTCACCGGCAAGCGTTTTTATTTTTTCACGCACGACAGAAGGAATACGTCCGGCAAAAACCGGAGCCGCAACAACAATCAGCTCACCCTGCGGCTGCTTCGCCAGCGTTTGCTTATCTCCCAAATCGTGCCATACTGCCTCTTTGCCTATGGCAACGGCAAAAATATCGCTTACCTTCTTCGTTCCGCCTGTAGGGCTGAAATAATACACTTCCATTTTATCTGACATTTTTCGTCCTCCTTTGCTTTGCACATACATATAATAATTTGTCTGCAGCTGCTTTATCAAACACTTTTCCTCTTGGGCAATCTTAATATTATTGTAAAGCAAAAAGCAGTATATGGCCAGCGGATAATATACTGCTGATGATAAAAATCCCTTAGCTATGAGTTTTCTACCCACAGCTAAGGGATTAGTTGTTACTATTGTAATGTATCAGAAATTATTCGAACTCGTTGCAGGGACTCATAACTTAACGAATTTTGCTTAGAAATTATTTGTTCCTGTTCTTCTGATTGTTTTGATTATCCATATTATCTTAGCTATACGATGGATGCTTATCAAAATCTTATCAGTGGTGATAAACTCCCGTTGGGAGTAGCAGGTAATTGTTCCAAGTAGCATAGGTGTATTGTAGCAAAAATCTTCACATTTTTTCAGATGACGTTGGATTTTATTTGGAGATATGCAAAATAATGTATCGTCCTTGTGAACAGACCATCTTATATAAGTGTTATTTTTCTGCGGCAAAAAACATATCTCCTGTGGTATTTCGATCTGTATAGTATTGCCCCTCTAAGATCGCAGGATTACTTGCTGCGAGTGTTGCGGTACCATAATGTATTTCGCTTCGATGGCGATATTCAGACTTAGGGGTATTGAGATAGCAATATGTTAATTGCATTTCGCCCAAGACCTCATCAATTGATGCCGAAAGCGATTTGCTTTTGCTCTCACCAGTTATGAGTGTAACATGAACAGATAATAATGTCTGCTTTATTTCAAGCGATGCTTCTCGCTCTATGTGGTCATAGGTCGATTTCAAAGTGCCAGTGTATCGTCTTGCAAATTTAGGAGTACTTTCGAACGGATTAAACCGCCAGAGAATCTTTTCGTACGCTCCAGAGAAAAGTACAGCAACGCTTATTGCCTCGCTTGCGTATCCAAACAGATCGTATGAAGAACCCCCATTAAGTATGCTTTTCCACGAGATTATACACCGAAGTACAAACAGAGCAACCGCACTCCACACACAAATATTGACTATTTCTTTCTGCTGACTCTTCATTTTTCTCAATGCTCCGTTATATCATACTCAAAAAACCGGTGCATATCGGAAATAAATCTCTGATATGCTATTTTTGTCGCTTCATCGGGAAAGAGCGGCTTAATTGCGTTTGCTTCTGTATATGTGTCAAAATTAGAAACATCTCCGGCTAAGAAAGTAAGCACTTCGTCGAAGGTGTATCTCAAAATACTGGAGTACTTCGTATACGCTGGGACATCTACATTCCACAAAAGTGACTCAATTCCAAAAGAAGATACCTTGTCGGAAACTGTGTATCCGTATTTCTCCATTTCTTCACGCATATTCTTTGCAATACGTACACACTTTTTGAAATTAAACTTTGTTGCTTTGTTTTTTAATATTCCCATTCTAATATGCTGTTCTGGATAGTTAATAATATGTCCACCACTATCTGGCCGTATTTCAATGCCTCCAACATAATTTTCTGGATTGTTGTTCCAATCATTTGAATAATCTCGATATCGATATGCAGGCACAACATCTGCATCTACTCGATAGGTATTGCCGTGTACTTTGATGCTCTTATCGTGCCGTTCAACACCCTGATAACCAAAGTGTTGATTAAGAGCATTTTCCACTTCATCTTTTAGTTCAGCAGCAGAGAATGTCCCTTCAACAAATCCATAGTTCTCTCTGAGAACACCTTTGCGGTATGTTGTTGTAAAGGTCGATTCAAGAATTACAGCAACATCAACATCGCTTTCTGTTGGTATGTTAGTTTTGTTTGCGTAAGACCCTTGCACTAGAATAGTAATCTTTTTATCTGAATACATTTGGCGCAGGTTCAATGCGTAAGCATACGAATCCTCGGCGTATGTACGGATTTCCTTACCATCATCAGTATAATTAAGCCTTTTCATGGCATCTCGTACCATTCTAATGGCATTTTTACACTTTTCATCTTCGGTTTTGCTAATGGGTGCTGCCATTTTTGAGATTTGCTGTTCTGTATACTTCAAATTTTCCTCCTTTGCACTGCTTATAGCTCCTGTAGCAGCGTTTCTGCTACAAGGAATTGCTTACATTCTTCAATTATTTTTGCTTCATATTGCCTGTCTTTCATCGTCCGTTTTATCGTGCATTCCCATATGACAAGACACTTTACCTCGCTTTTCTGCAAAGCCGCCCTGACAACAGCATCCCGTCCGACATTATCATCAATCTTCTTCTGCCAGAACTCAACACGGGATTTGGGCGTGTACGCATATTTGCAACCCTGATGCCTGTGCCCGAACAGCCATGTACAAAAATCGCTGTATTATACTTGCGAAGAAATATATCCGGGTGCCCGGGAACGGACTTGTCTGCAATCCGGTAGCGATACCCTCTGGCAAAAAGCAATTTCCTCAGATAAACCTCCGGTTTGGTATCTCTGTTCCTGATTGCAGCCATATTTCTGCTGCGCTCTTCGGCTGATACAATATCCGCCATTACAATGCTTCCACTTCCCGGACATAATCAACGAACTTTGTAACTGTCCAGATACGGTCACGCCGATCAGCAGGATAAGAGGAAATATACGGTCTGGGAACAACCAGAATAACATTCTCGGCCTGCATCTCATCCATCTGTGCAGGAGAAATACCCTGTTGCAGTGTGCAAAGGTACTTGGGTAATCCTCTCAGGCGGTCAGCTTCGTTGATTACCTGTCTCCAGCGATCCTTACAGGTGGTTTTGGCGGCAAGGGAGATCAGTTTATCTGTTGGGAATGCTGCATTGTGATAGGCAGCCTGTGACGGAAACAGGAAATCAGGCTTTTTGTTTCCTTCGGTAACTGCCTGTGCAGTGTACTGAATATCATTTCCGTCAAAAATTGCAGACAGATGATGTTCCAGACTCTTACCAGCCCGGCTCTTACGACGGTTCAGCACCATGTTTGCCATTGTGATGAACTCGTCTACTGTTGCAAATCCGCGAGAAATTCTGTCACCATAACGGGCGTGTTCGATTGCCCGGAACAGTGCATATTCCGTATTCGTCCATTCAATGATTTTGCGGTCAGGGTTGGTGCGGATATACTCCAGATGGTTGTAAACACGGTTCTGAATATCTCGGGCAGCAGCGGACATGACATCAGATAACGGGAAATCAACTGTCAGGGTATCAATAAATTCCTGAATAGCGATCCGTTCCTGCCTTTCCGGCAATACAGCAGATGTATCAATCATGTGATTGGTTTCCGTCGGGCCGATACCAAAGGCACTCAGGAACTGCTCAATATCATCTTCCGTTTCCAGAAAGAACGCACTGTACTGGTCAGCAGTCTGACGGGTCAATACAAACAGCGCACCTGTCTGCTCCGGGTTCAGAAATGGAAAACTGCGCCCAAATTTTGTAATACGCAGCTCATTTTTGCTGCTGTAGTAAGTAAAGCTGCTTTCCGTCCAAATATCATTCTGCCACTGAATATCAACCGTTCTTTTCAGAATGTTCTCGTTTTCCAATTCCTGTGAAAACATCATATCCTTTGCAGATTTGGACACAAGGATACCACTCTGATGCCCTCCGGTTGCGCCGGAGTCATTAGCGGATAGAAATTTGCAGTATGCCTGCTGGCTGTTCAGGACAGCCTGTATTGCCTGATTTGCAAATCCTTCTGTCATTCAGACCACCATCCCTTCGTATCGAGGACAGGCTATAACACTCGTATATTCTGCTGCCTCGTCCAGTACTTCAAGTTTACCTACAACAAGTTTTGCAACATCTGCCATAAGAGGAACTACAACGGAGTTGCCAAACTGTTTATACGCCTGTGTATCGGACACTGGGATTTTGAAAGTATCAGGGAACCCCTGAAGTCTTGCACATTCCCTTGGTGTTAATCTGCGAGGATTCTTTCCTTCCTGTGCAATCAGAATCTCGGAGCCATCCTTGTAATAACGGGCACTGATAGTTCTGCTGACACCGTCTAGAGGGGCAATTCCATATCCAAATCCATTGCCTGCTGCCTTGTGCTTTGCAGCGTAGTTTTGCAGATAAATCCACAATTTATCCGAAAGCGTGTATTTGTCATTCACATCAGGCTCCAAAATATCCCTCATAACAGGCTGCTTCTTACCCGGAGTGAGTGCAAATTCAAATTCAATGTCTGAGCCGTATCGTTCCATATCAAATCCGACAATAACAATACGCTCACGATGTTGTGGGACATAGGCTTTACCATCAATGATCTGGAAGAAAACCTTATAATTCAATTCAGCAAGGGATTCTTGGATGACCTTGAAAGTACGCCCCTTATCGTGGCTGCAAAGATTCTTGACATTTTCCAGCATAAACGCTTTCGGGCGTTTTGCTTTCAGGATACGGCACACATCGAAGAAAAGCGTACCTTGCGTTTTATCTTCAAATCCGGTAGCCCGTCCTAGACTCTGCTTTTTGGAAACACCTGCGATAGAGAAGGGCTGACATGGAAAACCTGCTACAAGAATGTCATGGTCGGGAATATTCTCGGCAGCAACCTTAGTAATGTCGTCATCCGGCTGGATTCCAAAGTTGGCAAAATAGGTCTGCTGACTGTACTTATTCCATTCGTTAGCATACACACATCTTGCACCGGCGGAAGTGTAAGCAATATGCATACCTCCGATTCCGGCAAAAAGATCAATGAAGGTATACTGCTCCTTATGATGAGGTACATCCGTTGTTGCCTTGACCAGCATCTGCTTAATTGCACTTGAAACGCAATCCTGCATGGATTGCCCTCGATTTATCGAATAACCGGACAGAGCTTCGTACACTTCGTCCTCCACTCTGATGTGAACCTGTTTTGCCATGTTAATACCTCCGGGAAAACTATAATACCAATTATGTCCCTATTGTATCACGATACGGCAAATTTTTCAATATATCTGGGAAAATAAATATACCGCATTTTTCCCAGAATAAAGTAAAGATTCACTCGCCTAGCGGGTGGCTTTTATTTTTCTGGCATAGCCCTATCTTCAGCAGCCACACATAAATGTGTCTT
>UMFR01010820.1_pt1 | contig 38723 bp, 36 predicted proteins | sample 1965041 | NCBI WGS metagenome assembly UMFR01 (sample SAMEA4836049, study PRJEB28245) | human gut metagenome | biome: gut microbiome; material: fecal sample | place: Denmark | collected 2008
CAACTGCGACGCGCTGAACCACGCCCTTGATGTCGCCCTGCAGGTGGCACCGACCGACCTGTCGGTGCTCATTATTGGAGAAAGCGGTGTAGGAAAGGAAATCATTCCGCGGCTGATACACGACAACTCACCGCGCAAAAGGGAGAAATATTTCGCAATAAACTGCGGCTCAATACCTGAAGGGACCATTGACAGCGAACTCTTCGGACACGAGAAAGGCTCGTTCACGGGTGCCATAGGCGAAAGCGAGGGATACTTCGGAACAGCAGACAAGGGAACGATATTCCTTGACGAGGTGGGCGAACTGCCCATGGCGACACAGGCAAGACTGCTGAGAGTGCTGGAGACGGGCGAATACATACGTGTGGGCGGTCAGAAGATAATGAAGACAAACGTGAGAATCGTAGCCGCTACCAACGTGAACATGCGCAAGGCAATAAGCGAGGGACGGTTCCGCGAAGACCTGTACTACAGGCTGAACACTATTCCGGTGCAGATTCCTCCGCTGCGGGACAGGGGCGAGGACATACTCCTGCTGTTCAGGCTGTTCACAATGCAGATGGCTGAGAAGTACAGAATACCGAAGATAACTCTCACGGACGAGGCAAAAGCCCTTATGCTGAAATACAAGTGGCCGGGCAATGTGAGGCAGCTGAAGAACATAACCGAGCAGATGTCCATACTCTGCAAGACGCGCGAGGTGGACGCCGTGACACTGCAGCAGTTCATACCGCAAGACCCGGAAAGCACACAGCTTGCAAAAATAAACGGACAAGGCTCGCACTCATACGAAAGCGAAAGAGACATACTCTACAAGATACTGTATGAGCTGAGAGGCAACATCAGCGACCTGAGAAGGGAGATGAACAGCCTGCGCAAACAGATAGACGACAACAGGAAGATAGACAGCATGACAACATACGGCAGCAATCTGCCGGCACTTGCGGGGAACGCGCGCTACGACGCGACCGACACGCAGACACAGAGACAGACGCCGATAGAAGAAGTGGAGGCGGAAGAGATAAACGACAACGAAAGCCTCAACCTGAGCGACATAGGAAGGCTGACGGTGGAGAAGGCTCTCGAGCGAAACGGCGGAAACAGAAAGAAAGCCGCACAGGAGCTGGGCATATCAGACAGAACGCTCTACCGAAGAATAAAACAATATGGGCTTGAAAAGTAAAAAAGACAACGGCATAACCGGAAAAAGCCTGCGCAGACGGGCAAGACACGCTTCAAGACAGAGACACACTGTACTTGCGTTCATCCTGTGTATTGTCGCGCTGTGCGTCTCATGCTCTGTATCATACAAATTCAACGGCGCAAGCATAGACTACTCCAAGACAAAGACAATACAGATATCCGACTTCCCCATCCGCTCAAGCTATGTATGGGGACCTATGGGACCGATGTTCAACAACAAGCTTAAAGACGAGTTTGCCAACAACACCCGCCTGATACAGGTGAGACGCAACGGCGACATGAAGATTGAAGGCGAGATAACGCAATACTCGCAGCGCAACAAGTCGGTATCAAGCGACGGACACTCGGCGCAGACAGAGCTGTCGATAACGGTGAACGTGAGATTCACCAACAACGCGAACCACGACGAGGACTTCGAAAGACAGTTCACCTCAACAGCTTCATACGAGACCACACAGAGCCTGACAGCCGTACAGGAGGAACTCGTGACACAAATGATAGAGGACATCGTGGACCAGATATTCAACGCAACAGTGGCAAACTGGTAAACCACGGGAACAGCAAACAACACACCGGAACAATTGTAACAACATATAATATAAATAAGGTATATGGATCTGACGCGTCTTATAGGACATCCGGAACAAATGAACAAGGAAACTCTTTACGAGCTACGGAGTCTCACCGCACTGTATCCATACTACCAGACAGCACGGTTGCTGATGCTGCAGAACATGTATCTGCTGCACGACTCTTCCTTCGACGAGGAACTGAGGCGCGCGGCTATATACATAACCGACAGAAAGAAGATATTCGACCTGGTGGAGGCTGCACACTACAGACTGAAAAGCCAGCATAAGAAAGAGCCTGTAGAGCGGGAAGAAAAGAAAGAGGACAAGGGCGAGAACCGCACTATTTCGCTCATCAACTCATTCCTCGACTCAATACCGGACGATAAGGAAGAGAAGAAACAAAAGAGAAAGCCCACACCCGCCGACGCGGCTATAGACTATGTGTCGTATCTTCTCGAAACGGAAGGAGAGGAAGATAAGAACAAGGAAGAGGACAAGCCGCAGCTGCGCGGACAAAATCTTATCGACGACTTCATAAACAACGAAGGCGGCAAAATACAGCTCAAGGACGAACCGGAATATCTCCCCCACCTCGACAGTCTGGACGATGACAAAAAAGAAATGGACGAGGGCTACTTCACGGAGACACTGGCTAAAATATACATCAAACAGGGACGATATTCCAAGGCTCTTGAAATAATTCAACGATTAAATTTGAATTATCCAAAAAAAAATGCTTACTTTGCAGACCAAATACGATTTTTGAAGAAACTGATAATAAATAACAAAAACAATAATAAATAAAATGGTTTACACATTATTCGTAATCTTAATCGTCATAGCATCGCTGCTGATGATCGGCATCGTGCTTATTCAGGAATCCAAAGGCGGCGGTCTGGCATCCAATTTTTCATCGTCAAACGCAATAATGGGTGTACGCAAGACAACCGATGTCGTAGAAAAGGCTACATGGACTCTTGCCGCAGCAATGGTAGTATTCAGTGTTGTATGCTCTCACACAGCTCCTGTATCAAAGAGCGAACAGAGCGTTCTTGAGCGGACCGCTACCGAGACACAGACAACAAACCCGACAAACACCCAGGGATTCGGAGCAAGCCAGCAGCAGACTCCAGCAGCTAACGGTGCACAGAAAGAAGCTCCCAAAGCACCGGCAACACCTGCAAAATAACATTAAGAGATAAAAAAATACAGCATTTATTTGTTCATATAAAATAAATGCTGTATCTTTGCACTCGCTTTTAAAGGCAAAAGGTCAAATGATAAAAATGGTGGCCGTAGTTCAGTTGGTTAGAGCGTCAGATTGTGGTTCTGAATGTCGTGGGTTCGAATCCCACCGGCCACCCAGCAAGGAGGTTTTGTTTTAGACAAAATCTCCATTTTTTATGCAATCAATCCTCACGGTGAGAGAATCCGGACAAGCCGAATGATTGTAATAAAATGCGTATTTATTTACACAAATTACACCCGACTTTTAGTCACGTTAACGTTTTTTACCTAAAAAGATTACACTTATATACATCCTTTTAACTAAATTTGCGAACAGATAAACAAACAATCTCAGACAATGAAAAAACTCTTTAAATTTAACACACACGGCAGCTAAGTGACGCTGCCGTCCTGAAAGACGACAGCACGGGCACGCCATGTACTCTTTAAAACGAAGTTTTTCAAAAAAACTTAAACGCTACTACAATAACATAACCATCACCTATTTAAATATATGAAAAGACAATTTTTTACTGAGAAACAGTGCCAGCGAGCGCAATGAAAACTTGTTTTCAAATTGCCGAGCGCAGCCTGTTTCATACGCAAAAACGTAAATCAAGACTTATAACAGACCAAAACAACAAACAAACAAACAATATTTTAATTAAAACTCAATTACTAACTAACTTTCTAAGACTATGCAGAAATCTGGTAGAGTAAGCATTGTTACCCTCATTGGCTTAATGCTATGCCTTCTAATAGGGGGGGGTGGGCAAGTCAAAGCCCAAAATGCAAAGGAAATCTCCGGAACGGTTACAGATTCCAGAGGAGAGGTTGTCATTAGCGGAACCGTAAAGGTGAAAGACTCAATGACAGCGACAATGACCGATATCAACGGTAAATACAAGATATCGGCACCTGCAAACGGCGTATTGGTATTCTCCTATCTTGGATACACGACACAGGAAGTACCGGTATCATCCATTTCAGGCAACACACTTGACGTTGTGCTGCAAGAAGAGAGCAATGTCCTTGACGAGCTCGTGGTGGTAGGTTACGGAACCATGCGCAAGTCTGACCTGACAGGCTCGGTATCCACAACGAAAGGTAAGGACATCATCAAGCAGCAGTCGTTCAACGCTCTTGAAGGTCTGAAAGGTAAGGCGGCAGGTGTGAACATCTTCACCAACACCGGACAGCCCGGAGGTGAGGTGAGAGTAATCATCCGTGGTATATCCACCATCAACGCATCAGCAAGCCCGCTATACATCGTCGACGGTGTGGCTATGTCTGACTTCAACCTTCTCAACCCGAACGACATCGAGTCGATAGAAGTGCTGAAAGACGCTTCAGCAGCAGCCATTTACGGAGCACGCGGTGCCAACGGCGTTGTCATGGTAACGACAAAACGCGGTAATGCAGGCGAGGGAGTGCACGTCTCTTATGACGGTTCGCTGTCAATAAGCACGATGGCAAGAAAGATGGACGTAATGGACTCATACGAATGGATGGCAGCATTCAAGCAGGGACTCGAGAACGCCAACGCATGGCAGGGTAAGAACTTCGACACCGACCTGTCGCACATCTTCACAGACCCGCGTTTCTTCAATTCTGACGGTACGCCTATCTACAATACCGACTGGCAGGACGAGGCTTCACGCACAGCCATCTCCCACAACCACCAGATCAGTATACAGCGCGGCGGCAAGGACTATTCTGTAGGCGCATTCCTCAACTACACCGACCAGCAGGGTATAATGAAGAACTCCTACTACAAACGTGTGAACGCAAAGCTGTCATATGACGACAAACCTACAAAATGGCTGTCTACTGCTGTAAACCTCCTCGTGAACCACACATGGGGTAACAGAACCTCAGACAACCCGTACGGACAAGGCGCGCTGCGTACCATGATTGAGCAGCTGCCATGGCTTCCTGTCAAGATGGACGGTGTATACACACAGAACAACATGGTGAACACCACTGCCATACTCAACGACAAGAACAACCCCAACAGCGGTTACCAGAGCTTCTCACCCGAGGGCGTGGGTAACCCGGTGGAGCTTCTCGAGAGAATACAGAACATGTCATACAACACGCAGATATTCGGAAATGCGGCTCTGACATTCCACATCATTGACGGACTTGACCTGAAGACACAGTTCGGTGTAGACTACCACAACAACCGCGTTGCAGGATACACTCCGTTCAAACCGCGTCCAATGATCAACCAGAACAGCGAGGGAACGGCTAATGCAAGCAACTCCAACACACTGTATTGGCAGGAAGAGACTTACCTCACCTACATCAAGAACTTCAACAAACATCATCTGAACGCAATGGCTGGTATGTCATGGCAGGCACGCGAGTACACTTACTTCAGCGCATCAGACAGCCATTACATCGACGACTTCTTCGGATACTACAACCTCGGTTCCGGAACAAACCGTCCGTCTGTAAGCAACGACTACGACAAATGGGCGATGAACTCATACTTCCTGCGCGTGGCATACAACTACGACGACACATATCTCGCCACAGTAACGGCACGTTACGACGGTTCTTCCAAGTTCGGAGAGAACAACAAGTACGCCTTCTTCCCGTCAGTGGGTCTCGGATGGCTTGCCTCAAACGAACCGTTCCTCAGAGACAACAAGACAATAAGCAAACTGAAACTGCACACGTCGTTCGGTATGACAGGTAACTCAGAAATCGGTACATACCGTTCGCTTGCCACAGTAAGCCAGAGCACGATAATACTCGGCAACGGACTGCACACCGTGTCTTACCTCGACAACATGCCGAACCCAGACCTTAAATGGGAGAAGACGGCTCAGTGGGACTTCGGTTTCGAACTCGGACTGTTCAACAACCGCCTCAACTTCGACATCTCGTACTATTATAAGTATACATCAGACCTTCTTCTGGACCGTCCGGTGCCCGAGTCTACAGGTTATTCATCAATCATGGACAACATCGGTGCAGTGTCAAACCAGGGTCTCGATTTCCTTATAACAGCCTATCCGATACAGACAAACGACTTCCAGTGGACATCAACACTCAACATGTCGTTCAACAAGAACAAAGTGGAGAAACTTGACGAGGCTGCGTCAGTAGACCCGATATCCGGCAAACGCCAGATTCTTGTAGACGGATTCGTAGGCTACGACATGGTGATACGTGAGGGAGAGCCGCTTTCATCGTTCTACGGATACAAGCGCGCAGGCATATACGACGGTCACCCGGAGAACTGGGATGCGAACACAATGAACATTCCTTCGGTAATCGGAGAGAAAGTTACGTACAAAGACCGTCAGATTATCGGTAACGGTCTGCCTGACTGGACCGGATCGTTCATCAACACATTCAACTACAAAGGCTTCGACCTCACACTCGACTTCCAGTTCTCTTGGGGAGCTGACATCATGCAGGAATACTACCACTCTACAGTGGCACGTTTCCTTACAAACGGTCTCGACCGTCTCTATCAGGAGGCTTGGCATCCGGATCTCAACCCCAACGGTGTGGAGCAGGCTATCCGTCTGAACAACTTCGGACAGGGAGCGAACAATAATGCTGACGACGACTGGGTATGCGACGGTTCATATCTCCGCTGCAACCTTATACAGCTGGGCTACACATTCGACAAGAAGCTCATAAAGAAAGCCGGTCTTTCCGCCCTGCGCGTATACGCAAACCTCAGCAACCTGTTCATCATCACCGCAAGCGACTATCTGGGCTACGATCCTGACAACTCCACACGCCTCGGCGACAACAACTGGGGAGCAAACCGTCAGTTCTTCTCATATCCGCGTCCACGTACATTCACTCTCGGTGTGAACCTTACGTTCTGATAAACAAAAATAAAAAGTGAAACAATAAACGAAAACAAAAGATATGAAAACTCATAAATATTTATGCATTATCGGAGTGCTTTTGGGAGCGATGTCTCTGACATCATGCGACGATTTTCTTGAGGAGGACCCGAAAGACATGAAAGGCTCCGGTCAGTTCTGGAAAACTGCTGAGGATGCGGAATCAGCTGTCGACGCCCTTTACTTCGGCGGAGTGCCCTATCTACACAACACCGACCTCGGCGGCGGATGGACACCGAAAGCCACTATGTGGCCCGGTATAATGTCAGGACTTTACGTAGACAAGCGCAAAGACCGCCAGTTCACAACCGCCTCTGAAGGATGTACATTCACATGCGAGGCATTCGACGATGCAGCCTTCTCCATGTGGCACGAGTTCTACAAAGGCATATCACGCGCCAACTTCGTCATAGCCAACGTGACAAAGATGACCGATGTGCTCGACCAGGCTACAATAGACAACTATCTGGCTGAGGCAAAGTTCTTCCGCGCACTGGGCTATTTCTATCTGGTGAAGGAATTCAACAACGTGCCTTACATCGACAAACCGTACACCTCAACTGAAGGAATGTACGTAGAGCCTTCACCGGCAGCGGATGTATACGGACACATCGAGACCGACCTCCTTGAGGCTATCAACAGCAACTCACTGCCTGAAAAGACATTCTACAACAACGGCGGACACATAACAAAAGGCACCGCACAGATGCTCCTCGCGCAGGTTTATCTGCAGTGGGCAGGCGCTCCGGTGAACGGTGGAGCCGAATATTACGACAAGGCAGCAAAGACGGCACTTCAGGTAATCAACTCCGGCGTATACTCGCTCGAGCAGGCTCAGGGCAGCAGCGACGACCTCAACTCGGCATACAACGTGATAAAGACATCAAAGACATCCGGTGAGATACTCATGGCAAAGGAATATGACTACACCAACTTCAACGTGGGCAACTCATACGCCTGCCGCTCCATCGGTACTGACGCATTCCAGTGGGCTGACGCCAACGGTGACCAGATATTCCATCCGGGCGGAGACGTGATGTACAACGCATACCTCCCCTGCAAGATGATACTCGACAGCTACGCTCCTGACGACATCCGCGGACACGAGAAGCAGTTCTTCTTCTGGCACTACACAGACGCCACAGGAGTGACACACGACCTGAACGAAGCAGGCAACTGGATGTGGTTTGACGAGAACGCGCTCATGTCCGGACACGACGGCGACTACAACGTGCCGATGATGCGCTATTCGGAAGTGCTGCTCATAGCAGCAGAGGGTCTGGCACGCACCGGACATGAAGGCAACGCAGAGGGACAGGCACACTACTATCTCAACCAAGTGCGCAAACGTGCGGGTCTTGCCGACGAGACAGCCACAGGCGACGCACTCATACAGGCAATACTCACAGAACGTCTGCACGAGCTTCCGCTCGAGTTCCGTGTATGGGACGACATACGCCGCACACGCCTCTATCCTGAGGCAGACGGCACACAGTCAGGCACTCTGAAATGGGTAGCCCTTGCCTCAGCAGACATCCAGAACAAGCCGGACGGACAGATACGCGAGGGTGCAATACCTGAATTCGCACTGCTCTTCCCCATCCCGCTGGACGAGATGCAGAGAAACCCGGCACTGAACGGCCATCAGAATCCGGGCTGGAGATAAGCTACGCACTACACGTAAAACATCATGCGGGTTCGCCCGCATGATGCCAATACATAGTCGGAATAAAACCGAAACGCCGGCACAGCTCATGCCGGACATCCTGAAAAAGTCCCCGGAACCGCACCAGATGGTTCCGGGGACTTCTGCATTTTTACGGAGCGAACACTCCGGACAATGTTTGCCAACGAAACAGAAGGCTCATTATCATAAACCGAAGCGTTCATCAGACTTCCATTCTTATTCCGTACTGCTATCAGCCGGATTGCATGCTGCTTTATCGAAGATGTAGCTGGCTACACCTGGAAAAAGCGGAAGGCAAGATGATGACGGCAGTGCAGAAGAAGGAAAAAGAGCTGACAAGAAATCTTAAATGCACAACCGTCGTTCTAATCACCGATTGGTGTTAAACCACAGGCTTGGATGTTGTGTGAGCAATGTCGTTGTTCATCTGACCATGAAGCAACGTAGTCTGCACCCGTATATGACATATGCACCGACACCGGACGCACAGGTGATGTTTATCCCGAATCATCGCCACTCACCACACCTCTCATACACGGTCGTGACGCTGGAACGCTATGCGCGGCGTACCGTCGCGACAGTATATTGTGCCACACCTGACGAATCCCGCCTTGCGCAGAAAAGCGAGCATGGGAGCATTGTCGGCATGGGTGTCTGTGCGCAGGTTGGGGCAACGCCTCACACTCCACTCCACCGCCGCACGAGCCACACCGCGGCAGGCTCCGTTTGAGGCAAGACGGTGGATTGTGGCATAGGCATCATCGTCGAGCCACCTGCCGTCCTCTATAACGGCATATGTGGGGTCGTCGCCCTCAACAAGGCAGAACGTGCCCACTATGCCCATGACACCGTGCTCCACCACGTAGCAGTGGCGGGCTGCCACGTCGGCGTTCACCTGCGCGGCATCAGGATAGCCTCCACCCCACTGTGTAGGGTTGCCGTTCGCCGCCATGAAACGTCTGGCACAGGCGAAGATGTCAATCAGCCCGGGCACATCGGCAGCCACTGCCTGCCTGATGCTCAAAAAAGAAAAATCCTCATCCATAAAATAATCATAATGAAAACACATCACATCCGCCGTAGTCCCACCAAAGGGCATCCCGTATGTCCGGCGGTAGCGACAACGGTTCCTCAAGTTCTGTAACGCCTATGCGGCACAGCGGCACAGCAATCCATTCCCGTGCCTCGTAGTGCAAGACAATATCCCAAAAGCACTGCCGAACCGAAGCTTGCCTTATGCAAAGACAATGCAAGGTGAGTGCAACAGCAAGACGGGAAAACTTTGTTTTACCGGACTTGATACTGCCGAACCGCAGCTTGCCTTATACAAAGACAATGCAAACGAGAGGAAAGAGAGCTTGCTCTTACTTTCCCGAGTGCAGCTTGCCTTATACAAAGATAAGAAAAATGGTTTGCAACGTCAATACAATCACATTATTCTTTCGCAATCAAGAATGTTTAAAAAAGCATAAAACCATAGTCTTAAATGTTAAATTTCCAATACTACAAACCGAAAATTACGCTGTAGAAATAAGAAAGACGGAAAGCGAGTCGAAAAACGGCAGTATCAGGCACATCGCGCAATATCCTGTCACACAACGGATTATACAAAACAATCTGCCAACAACGCTTTTTCCTGTTCACGACAAAGGCTTTTCCGCAAAGCCAAAGAGGCTCTTCCGTCATGCAGGAAAGACTCTCCGACACCCCCAAACGCACTTTCCTGCCGCCCCAAAAAGCCCGTTTGACCGGAACAAGGCATGCAGAACACAATCTCACGGAGCGGAACACGCTCTCTAAACCGCCAAAAACAAGGAGACGGGAAGCTGAAATCAAAAAAACAGAATGTTAAATCCAAGCCGTCAAACGCAAACTAATGTTAAACCAGATTATATATTCATATTACATTCTTATCACCATCTTTATGCCGTGCATAACGATTCCCCTGCCCCATTCCCGCATAAACGCGTCGGCAGACCAGGACACCCCGGCATCCGCCACACCTTTAACGTTAAGCCCGAATATGTCATTATACTTCCATTCTCGTTTCGTGCTGCTGTCAGCCGGATTGCATTCTGCTTTATCGAAGATGCAGCGAATCACATCGGGAAACGGCTGAACACAAGATGACGTCAGCAGTGCGGAAGAGGGATGAAGAGCTGACAATAAACCTTAAACCCAAATAGCATTAAAACGCATATATTCGAACAAATCCTTATTTCACATATTCTCCAGCCTGCTTACGCGCTTCCGTAGGCGTCTTGCTTGCCGTTCCGTCCCGGCGTAGCCCGATATGCCTTCGTCGAAACGGCAAGCAAGACACCAGGCAATAACGCATAATCAAAACCGGAGACTGATGACCGATTGGGGTTAAATGCACTATCGGCGTTCTAATGACATATATGTGTTAAGTTCCAACACTCGATACCCCATCCCCTCTCCGCATCCCCTGAAGCACATATAATAAAAAAAAGAGCCCGCGAACCTCAACGGTCAGCGGACTCTTCTTGCGAAACTGTGGAGCTGGAGGTTTTACTTTAATAAAATCGCATAATATTTAATAGAATACAAACAACACTGAATGCCTGTTTTTATACATTATCTAAAACTGTATCAATTTAATTTAATCACATATGATTGCATTTGATTGCATGTTTGTAGCCAAAATTGTAGCCAAATTATTACCTTTGCAAAAATAGGGTTGAACAATGAAAATAAAATTGTCCTTATCAACGAAAAAAGATTACAACGGACTTAGTGAGATACTCCTCTCCTCAAAATTCAGGATTAGCGGTAAGGTCACGACATTGCGTGCAAAGTCGGAAGTATATATAAGCCCTGTCTTTTTCTCAGAGGATAAGGGAATAGACATGTCACGTAAGAAAGTAATACCTTCAGATGTGCGACGATATCATATCGACGCAAAAGAGAAATTGCACGGCATATTACAGTACGTTGCGAGGGCTGAGACTCAGGCAAGTAAGGATGAGATTAATACAGACTGGCTTAGAAATACCGTTGCGAGACACTTGCACCCAGAGCGTTTCGACATAACATCAACAAGAAAGACAATCTACGAAATGGCTCAGGACTATATTGCCGGCAAGGGTTTTGGAAAGGACTACATAAAGAGATTCAACGTACTTCTGCGGACGATTGCACGGTACGAGGGCTTCGTCCGTAACACTGACAAAGAACGGAGGAATTTCATTTTTAATCCGGAAACACTGACGAAAGACGGTATTGACGATCTGCGTGACTATCTGCGTAATGAGGCAATGCTCTCCAGACAATACGAGGTATTGTTCAGGCGGCTTCTTACTGAATATCCGGCAGGAATCACACGAGGTCATAAAGACCTTCAGGTTCGTGGTGAGAACTATGTTATAAACCTTCTGAAAAAATTAAAGACCTTCTTGAACTGGCTTTATGATGAAGATATGATAAGCCATCGCCCGTTTGATGGATATCAGATAGGCACACAAAAATACGGAACTCCATATTACATAACAATAGCGGAACGAAACCATATAGCTGACGCGCCCATGCCGACGAGACATCTGGCGACTCAGCGCGACATATTCATTTTCCAATGTTACATAGGCTGCCGTGTGAGCGACCTGATAAAACTGACCGAACGTAACATCTCAGACGGAATACTCACTTATACCCCTCACAAGACAAAGGACGACGGCGTACAGTCTGTACAAGCCCGTGTTCCATTGCATCCAAATGCTGCCGCACTGATAGAAAAATACAGAGGACAAGACAGTCAAGGGCGTTTGTTCCCTTTTATATCAACACAGAAATACAACGATGCGATAAAAGATATATTCACGGTGGCTGATATAACGCGCAGCGTTGAGGTTCGCGACTCTAAAACGGGAGAGATTGAGCTACGTCCAATCAATAGGATAGCGAGCAGCCATCTGGCACGTCGTACATTCGTCGGTAATGCATACAAATATGTAAGCGATCCGAATATCATAGGCAAAATGTCGGGACACGTGGAAGGCAGTAAGGCTTTCAGCCGCTACCGGAATATTGAAGACGAAACACTTGCAGATGTAATCAATCGTATTGGTTAACGGCATTTATTTCTGCCTTAGTGCGTAATTGTTTACACGATGTTGGGAACTTAGGAAAGTAAGTGAGAAAGGCGGCTACTTGTATATGATACAATATTGCCGCCTTGAAATATTTGTTTTAAAATTGCTATGATATAGCCTATTCGAGTTTTGGGGTATCATCTTCTTGAGGCAAGATGTAATCACTTGCTTTGGCCGAAGTTATTACGGAACGTCCTAATTGCTTCTCAAGTTGCACCCTTGCCGCTTTTGCCACGCTACCGCCACTTTTTGCGACATTGACGTTTTGCGTATATCCTTTTGGGTTCTTTTGCTTTGATATTTCTGTTGCCGATGCTTCCGCCAAAGTGTTAAGGGCAAGTTCTACGTTGGTCATGTTGTCCCTAAGGCTCTCTTTCTTCAAGCCTTTAAGTTGTTTGTAGCTTTTTGTCGTATGCCCACTCCATTCTTTTGTTATTATGTCTGTCAAAGTGGCGTATTGCGTGCCGTTTATGCCTCCTCGCTGCCATTCGTCAGTAAGTCCTTTTCTCACTTCTATGCTTTTCAGGCGTTGGTTTATCCAATTGTCGGAATAGCCCAGGCGTTTATAGTCGCGCATCGCTTGGTTGATGGACAGTTCCGGGTCTTGCATTTGGTCTATTCGCTCGGAAGCCACTTTTGCCATCCATTGTTTGAAAACCTCTGCTTTTGGCGACGGTATGGACTGGATTATACGAAATATGCTCTCCGTTGTTCCTGCCAGTGTTTTACGCCGCTTCCCTGTTGTGGTTGTCATTGGTATCTGGGGACAATTTGTCCCCACGTAAGAAGCAAGATCGGCGTCTCTTTTCCTCATCTTCTTGAAATAATCAGTTGGATTGGAGCTGTCTGTCAAAATTTCCACAACGTCGATGACAGAAAAATACCATTCTTCTTGTTCTTCATCCCAAACCGCCCTGACTTTTTTATCTTCAAAGAGTTTTAACGAGTCTTTTTTTGCCATATCATATAATTTAAAACAATGCAAAGATATTAAACTTTATCGGGTTATCGGGAACTTTGATGTTTTTTATGAAATCTTATTCATCTTACATCCTACCACATTGTTGTATGGCCGAGTATGAATGCGATTGTGTTATTACAAAGCCATGTGTGCTGCTTGATGCATTCATAGATGAACTCGCGGGAGGTATTGCATTCACATTTTGTCAGATTCTAAATTGCAAGGCAATTTGACAAAATTCGGAACAATCGGGCTTTTGTGCGTTTATGCCTTTACTTATATACCATGAATTAACAGACTTATATTAGCTTTGTATGTGTATGGAAAGAAAGAAAATAGACATACGGAAAGTGTTCGCCAACGAGGGACAGATAGAAGGACTCCCACGCAATCCTCGCACCATGAGGAGGGAGAAGTTCAGAAAGTTGGTGAAGAGCATACGTGAGCTTCCGGAGATGACAGAAGCCCGCGAGCTTATCGTTGTTCCACATGGCGAAGACTACGTGGTTATAGGCGGCAACATGCGCTTGCAGGCTTACCGAAAATTGGGATGGAAGCAAGTGCCGTGCTGCGTGCTTCCGTCGGACACCCCGCCAGAGAAGTTGCGCCAAATACTGATACAGGACAACAACCCGTTTGGGGACAATGACTGGGACGCATTGGCGAACGAGTGGGACGCGGCGGAGCTTGACGATTGGGGCTTTGACGTGTGGCAGGAGCCTAAGGAGAAAGAAGGCAAGCCGAAACAAACTACCAAGGGAAATGAGAAGAAGGAAGTTGAGGAAAAGTTCGACATCGCCTCTCTCATGCTTGCCGACCGCATCTACGACAGCGACAATGAGTTTGACATCCCCACCTTACGGACAGACCGACAGCCCGAAAACGGCTTGCTACTTCCGTTTGCCGGATGGGGAGCGGACACACGGGCTAAGAAAGGCATCAGCACCTATCATTTCTACGTGGAGGACTACCGCTTCACGAATATATGGAACGACCCCGCAAAGCCCTTGCAGGGCGGTTGCACGGAACTTGTCGAGCCTAACCTATCGCTGTTCGACACCACGCCCGTGGCATACGGCCTCCAACTTATCTACATGAAACGCTGGATTGCCCGTTTCTGGCAGGAGTGCGGGGCAAGGGTATATGCGGATTTGAACGTGGCACGTAAGTTTTACGAATATAACAAGTTGGGCATTCCGCAAGGTTATAACGCTTTCGCCACACGTGGCTATGCCGACCGTGAGGAATACTTGAAGCAGGAAATAGACATCGCCCGCCAACTGTCTGGGCTTGACAATCCGAACATGATAGTCTACGGCGGGGGTGAAAGGATACGTGAAATCTGCTTGCAAAACAATGTATTGTACGTGGAGCAGTTCATGACGAACAAGAACATAAAGAAGAAAGGAGGAAACAATGGCTAAGAGTGCAGGAGGCGTGAGAGGCGGCTCAGGAAGTTCAAGGGGACGCACCGGACCGGGTTTCACGCAGCCCATCGAGAATGAGGCGTTTGCAAGGAGTGCGGCGCAATCATCCCCGCAGTTGGAGGTGAGGTATGTGGCCGTTGACAAGATAACAGGTAACGAAGTATCAAATCCTCTGCAAGATGCACAAGCCGTCCGCAAATGGATAGGCTTGCAAGAGCGTGATGACCGCAGGGAAGGCGTATATGAGCCGGACAGCTACTACATACGTGCCGTGAACGAGATTAGGAGACGCAGGTAATGGCAAAGACCGCTGGCGGTGTCCGAACATACAAGCAAGGTTCTTCCACCTACCGGAAGCGGCAAGCGGAAGTGGCCGTCATGCGTGCCAGCGGGAAGTATTCGTCCGTGGAGATGGGAAAGGGCGGCGGATGGCTTGCTATTGAGAAGAGCCGCTTTCCACATAAACCGGAAGAAATAGAAGCCGCAAGGATTTTAGCAGACAAAGGTTATAAAGTCACGCTCATAAATGAAAGTGGAATGGAAAGGACACCGGACGGTTATCTGTTCAAGGCATCATTTGAACAGCGTACCCCACAAGGCGGAAGCTATAGAAATGTGGTGAAAGGACTTGAACACGCTAAAAAGAAATCGTCAGACATAGCAGTTTTGTATGATAAGCATGGTGTACATACCCGTTCTTCCATTGAAAAAGGGCTTTCACAGTATGAGTGTTTGAACAAGTACCGATTTAAGGAGATAATTGTAATATCAAAAGATGGACGTATACACAGACACAAACATAACACATAAAAAAGGAGGCGTGTCCGCATCCACAACCTCCTTCCGTATGCTTTCCTCACAATCCGACCGTGTATGCGGCACTCCCTCCCGATAATGTACTTGCAATACGTTGCTACAAAGATAAACATAATAACTTAAAAATAATAAAGAACATGAAAGTATTAGTCATAAATTACACGCATACGGCCAAAATTTGGCTTGATTTACCCGCTATTCCCGAAAAGGGAGAGTATTTGGAGTTCTCGGTATTGGATGGCTTGGAAGGACTTTCTCTCAAAGAGAAGAAGTTGGCAGAAGACAGCTCGGAGTTCATTGATGATGACAACGAAGAAAACGAATGCGGGAATCCCGTATATGTTGTGACCAATCGGACATTCTATAATAATGGAGTTGTTGAGTTGATAGTAAGGATGGAAGAATGGGTGTGAAATCAACGAAAAAACAACGATAATCCATGCCAAATCCGGAGAACGTCATAGGAAAGGGTAACAGATTTTCAAGCACTAACCAGCCGCAGCGCAGTGGCAGGAAGCCCAAACTGTACACCATCGCCAAGAAGTCCTACGGCATATCGCTGGACGAGTTCAAGGAAGTGGTGAACTACCTGTGGCAACTGCCCAAGGACGAGGTGAAAGAGATAGCCGAGCGGGGCGACACCCCCATTTGGATGGCGAACGTATGCCGCTCGCTCTACAAAGACACGGCAAAGGGCGTCATGAACACCCTACGCGAGCTTATACAACTTATGTTCGGCAAGGAAATAACCACCAAGGTAGACGTTACGACAAACGGCAAGGACATCGGGCAGCAGCTCATCTTCTCACCCACTCCACTCACCGAGCAGGACATCAAGGAAATAAAGGATATTCAGAATGGGAACGAAGAAGGTGGCATTGACCCCGGTATATCAGAAACTTGACGCGGCATACCGTTCAGGGCGGTACAACGTGTTCGTGTTGGAGGGTGGAAGTAGGTCAAGCAAGACATACTCCATCATACAGTTCTGGATACGTTACGCCCAAGAGCACACGGACAGGGAAAGGCGTGTCATCGTCTCCCGCCTGAAAGCGACGTGGATAACCGCCACCGTGCTGAAGGATTTCCTTGACGTGCTTAAAGATTACGGCCTGTATAACCCGAAGCAGCACAACAAGTCCGTAGGTGCGGGCGTATACAAGCTGTACACCACCGAATTCTGGTTTCTTGGGTTGGATGACGAGCAACGCATTCACGGAATGAAGTCGGATGCCTTTTGGATAAACGAGGCGGTGGAAGCCAGTTTTGACGATTACGCGCAACTGATGCAACGCTGCTCCGGCTTTGCCATTCTTGATTACAATCCAAGCTATGACGAACACTGGATATACGACAAGATATGCAAGCGCGAGCGTACCCGGTACATGCACTCCACCATGCTTGACAACCCTCTTATACCGGATAACGCCAAAGAGCAGATACTGTCGTACGAACCGACAGAATACAACATCGAGCACGGCACGGCAGACAAACGGAAATGGCAGATATACGGACTCGGCAAACGAGCCTCGTTGGAAGGTCTGATATATGAGAACTGGGGATATTGCAAAGAGATACCGAAACAACTGCGGCACAGAGGATACGGCATGGACTTTGGTTTCTCAATAGACCCCACGGGTATCGTTGATTGCGCATTCAACGAACTGACCAATACACTATATATCGACGAGATGTGCTACAACACACGCATGGAGGCGGCGGACATAATACAGTTTTACAAACGCTGTCCTCGGTTGCGCATAATGTCTGAAAGCGCGGATCCTCGCCTGATAAGCGAAATAAGCAACGCAGGGCTTGAAATATATCCTGTAATAAAAGGACAAGGCAGCGTGGAGGCATCAATATCGGTCATACAAGGATACAAGATGCTTGTCACCGAACGTAGCGTCAATCTTATAAGGGAGTTGAAAAACTACACATGGGAGTTTGACGACAAGGCAAAGAAATTCATAAACCAACCGGCAAAAGGACAGGCAGACCATCTGCTCGATGCTTTTCGCTATTGGGTGATGGGGGAGATTATGGGCAAATACAAGAAGCACACGGACTATTCAGGATTATTCTCACATTAAATTTTTTATGATATGGCAAAAACAGCAGGAGGAGTACGCACATTACATAGGCATAAACATAATAAATAAAAAAGACGGCATCAAAAGACACCGTCAATGTAGCGCTCACTGGAATAAGCTACCTCCTGAGTGAGTGTCGAAAATACCGACCTTACGACACGAGTGGTTCATCCATTCCCTATCTCGGACTTTCAGTATGATGCAAAGATACAAATAATAAATCAAAAAGCAAATAAATATGAAAGACATTAACGAAGTGCTCGCCCTGCAAGACATCAACCAGAAGATATACTACCTCAAGAGAGGCAGGAAAACCGAACTTCCCGATGCAGTAGGGCTGTACAATGACTGGAATCCAAACAGACACGAGATTATAACCGATAAGGTAAAATATCCCGACATTAAGATCGTGACAGAACCGGCACGTGACGAATTCGATGACAAATCGGGCAAGACCGTACATATAGAAGCCAAGAAGAAAACGGTGGAGGCAAACCGGATTGCTCTGCCGCTGGAGCAGGATATATGCAACATCCATACAGCCTTTACTGTCGGAATAGAGCCTAAGATGGACTGCGAGCCGGACGGGGACGAACAAGCCCTGTTCTCGGCACTGAAGCAGGTATTGAAAACCAACAAGATAAAATACCAGAACAAACGCATCGTGAGGTCATGGCTGTCAGAACAGGAATGCGCGGAATATTGGTATGTGGTGAAAGATAACGGATTTTGGTCTAAACTAAAGCGTAAGGTTGCCGCATTATTCGGACATTCCATGCCGGAATACAGACTGAAGAGCACAATATGGTCACCTTTCCGTGGCGACACATTGTATCCGTTTTTCAATGAAGAAGGTGATCTTGTGGCTTTCAGCCGCGAATACAAAAAGAAAGACATTGAAGGTAATATCCATGAGTGCTTTATGACAGTCACAACCGAGAAGGTTTATCAATGGGACACCTCAAACGGTCATGAAGAACAGCATGAGTTCACACACGGCTTCAAGAAACTGCCTGTGATATATTGCTACCGTCAGGAGTCTTATTGCGAGAAAATAAAGACACTCCGTGTAAGGCTGGAGAAACTGCTGTCAAATTATGCCGACTGCATAGATTACCATTTCTTCCCTATTCTGATGCTGTTCGGACGGGTGGAGCAGTTATCCGGAGAATTTAAAAACAGGATTGTGAATCTGTTGGGTGAAAACGCAAATGCCCAATATCTGACATGGAACCAAGTCCCAGAAACGGTAAAGTTCGAGGCAGAGACACTGACCAACCAGATATATACCATGACAAACACACCGCGAATATCATTTGACACATTACGCGGCACCGGTAACGCTCTGTCAGGAGTGGCTTTTGACTACGTATTCCTTGCTACACATTTAGCCGTACGCAATCATGCCGAGGTAATAGGTGAGTTCATGCAACGCCGCGTGAATTTCCTTGTGGATGCTCTCGGCGCACTGAACACATCGCTCGAGGAAGCGGCAAAGACGATAGATATTGACGTTGACATAGTCCCATACAGGCTGGACAATATAGATGACATGGTTTCGACAGCAGTGAAAGCCGTTAGCGGCGGTGTATGGTCGCAGAAACACGGTATACTTTTCGCTGGCAATCAAGACAGAATAGAAGAGGAACTTGATCAAATACAAAAGGAACAGGAGGAAAGGCAACAACAAGAAATTGAGAAGGAGAGGCAATTGTCGCAGTTCAGACGAAATAATGCATTATATACAAATTCAAAATAAAAAGCAGTCACGCTTTATATCCATCAGTATAAAACGCCTTTGAGAGGATGTGCCGGTTCGGTGCATCCTCTAATATTATGCTTGAAAAACACAAAAAACAGCACAATCGGGATATTATACCATCCTTAAAACAACTTTTCTCATTATTATCGCTCACTTATTGTATTTTAGCAAAAGTTTTCAGGATAACAAATTTCATACAGTATGACAATCTTTGAACAAATCTTGGCAGGACTACAAACGAAGTTTGCGGGTGTGGACACTGCCACATTAACCCGAATCGCCACGAAAAAGGCGGAGGGCGTGACGGACGATACGAAGGTGAACTCAATCATTGAGGGCATCAGTTTTTCGGACGTGTTGAACAACTACGGTGATTTCCGTGCAGGACAGGCACAAGTATCGGCAGTCTCCAACTACGAGAAAAAGCATGGACTGAAGGACGGGAAGCCCATAGGGGAACCAGAACCGCCGAAGCCGGACGAAAAAACAGACATCGCAAAGATGATTGCCGACGGCATCACAGCAGCCATGAAACCTTTCTCCGACAAGATAGCCCAATATGAGGCACGCGAGGCGCAGGCGCAGCGCAACGCGCAAATCGCATCGGTGGCGAAGAAGTACGGTATTCCCGATTTCATGCTGAAAGACCGCACCATCCCTGAAAACACGGACTTGGACGCTTATTTTAAGGACGTGAAGCAGGAGTTCACCAATGCGGGATTTCAAGAGAACAAAGCCCCTGAGACATCAGAACAACGCATCGCAAAAGAAAACCACGAAATAGCAGAAATGATTGCCAAGGGGACTGAAGAAATTGCAAAACAAAATCAGTAAAAAAATAGAAAATCATGTCAGCAGGATATAAATTTAATCTTAAACCGATTGAAAAGGTGATGCCGGAGATGTGCCGTTTTGAAACTGTATATCGCTATTCCGGAGGATTCAATCTGGTGTTGGACAATCTGACCGGAGTGGAAGCCATACCTCCTATGACACCGCTTGTACTTGACTTCAAGACCAGGAAAGCTACAGCGGTAATCAACATAGAAGTGGCTGAAGAATATACTTCCGGCACGAGTATGAAAATCAAGAAAGGGTCGCTGGCATACGCCGGTATGTTTATCGGAGACGGCACTAACGGTGCGAAAATAAGCAAGATTGACAAGACCGCCGAGGATTACGACACATTGACTCTGGAAGCCGCTTTTGGCTCAAGTGTAACGGTAGAGGCTGGTACGGTATTGTATGAAGCGACAGCCGTTGCGGGCACAGAGAAGAAAGATTTGGCTAAGGCTCTTAACTATGCCTGGACTAAGGTCGAGCAGGGCGCGACCGTCACAGCAATCGGACAGGCTTATGAAATCAGACCGTCAAGGCTTATCGCTCCCATTTCTGAAAGCGACAAGGATTCACTCGGTGACAGGTTTATGTTTACTTATTAAAGGAAGGAGGATATATGTATTTAACAGTTCAGACACTTTTGAACGACCCCGAGATAGTAAGGACGGTAATTGACCGTGTGCAGGCTCTCCGCCTTGACACCGTATTTTGGAAAAAGCATCTCGACTTCGAGGAAACCAAAAGCCGCACTTTCAAGACATATCTCGGTGCGGTTACAGGTGTCACCGCAGGTTCGGTAATAGACCGCAACTCCAACAAGCCGTTGCGTGAGCGCAAGTCTCTCGGTTCCGGATACGGAGAGGTGGCATATCTCGGAGACCGCTACCAGATGGACAACGACCGTCTGGACATGCTTCAGGAACTGGTCACAAAGTTCAACAACGCACGCACGGCAGAACAGCGCACTGCGTTGAACGACATTATAAATTATATAGTTGACGATTATCGCCAAGTGTTGCTCGCGCCACACAAACGCATGGACATCGTGGATGGAGAACTGCGTTCTGACGGCAAGGCTACAGTGAAAGTTGACGACAATCCTCAAGGTGTCGAATTGCTCGACATTGAGCTTCCCGTCCACAAGGTGACACCTCAGACAAGCGACAGGTCTAAGTTCGTCTCATACCTGATGAACCTTGTGGTGGAACTCCGCACCAGATTCGGCAATTTCACTTCAATGGAAATGTCGCGTAAGACATTCATAAAATCCATTGTCGGGGCATCCGATTTCGGCACGTACTACAAACAGACGCTCGGCACACGCGAAGTGCAGCTGTCAAGCGGTCTCATGTCAAGCGAGATGGCGACATCCATATTCGCAGGCATCGGACTTCCGCGTATCGTCATAAACGAAGACATGGTGGAAATGCCTGACGGCACCATGAAGCAGGTATTCAAGGACAACCGCATTTCTTTGTTCACCTCTGCCAAACAAGGCAAGATGCGCTGGCATACGCCTTATGAGATTACAGACCCCATACCGGGGAAAAGCTACACGCGCTCTGAAGGAGGCATGTACATTTCTAACGTGCGCACGGAGGAAGGCCGGTTTATGGAGTACGGCTGTGAGTGGATACCGGAGTACACCAATCCTAACAAGATTGTAATTCTCGACTTGGATACAATGCTGGCATGATGACAGTGAATGACTACATAAGAGACAAATTCCGGACATATGGCGTAATATTGTCAGACGCGGATCTTCTGGAAACATCCCTTAACTCTGGGATAAGCGGAAATGACTGTGTGTCTAAAGACAATATAGACAAAGTTACAGTAAGTATGGCGCATATCGTGCCGTCTCTTCTGCTCCGCGCCACGTCAGTAGACGAGAACGGATTCTCTATGTCATGGAATGTCGGCGGAATCAAAGAATACTACAACTTTCTTTGTAACAAGTACGGCTTGAAAAATGAATTGAATGTTAATGATAACCCTAAGGTGAACTTTATCCAATAGAACATGTTTTATGCGCCTCATATATTGCAGTTGAAGGTCATCACGCCTCCAGACAAGGATGAGTACAACCGTCCTGTAGACGGCAGTGGTGGCGAAAGCTGGGAGACCGTATGCAGATGCCGCTGTGATGACAACTCGACAAAAGAGTTCAGGTCTGAAAACGGTGATATTTACCGCCCTGATTACCATGTGGTATGTGAGCGCAATATCAGAGTCAGAGCCGGTGACAGCGTGCGCTGCATGGACAACGGACATGTGAGAGGTGAGGGTAAGGTCTACATGGTGAAGAACACCAATTATCTGGGATACTCCGAATTGTGGATGTGACATGATAGTGACCGGTGACATATACAAGATTCTGTTTGAAGAGGTTCAGGTTTTCGGAATAAAGAACGTTTATGACGGATGGAATCCCATTAAATCCGAACTGAAGGAAGAGGCGGTCGTTATCGTCACACACACGCCTATAGAGCCCGACACCTACTGGGAACGCGCCTTCGCTCATGTGAACATCTGTGTACCCGACTACCTTGGCGAGACAAACACTCAAAGGCTCAACGAGCTGGAGAGGAAGGCAAGCCATTGGATTTTGGGTGACATTGTCGGTGAATATGACGGAAGCGCGTACCTTATAAGCAAAGACCGTTTGGGGACAGAGAGAGATGACGCGCTGAAATGCAGCTATGTGAATTTGGTATTATTGTTTGAAATTTTAAATGTTAAATGATATGGCACTTAAACCATTTATAGGAATAAAGAGAATATGGTACGGTGATGTGATTGCGGAAGCTGTGACAAAAACAAGCCTTCCTACCATTATCGCTGAGATGACCGAGGTAAAGAACTCCCATCAGGACACATGGGGCTATTCGCAAGATGACCCGACTTACACTGACTATATTAACGAACTGAACGGAGAGATATATTTCCGTGATGTGACCCAGCGCGGAGCGAACACTATCACGTTCACCATGGGAGAATGGGAATTCTCCGACAAGGTCGCTCTCGAAGGCGGTGAGCTGGTGGACACTGACGGATGGGCTTCCACTGATTCGTTCGACACGATAAACAAGGCTGTTGTAGCACAGACAAAGACCGGAAACTTCATTGTCTTTACAAATGCCTCAATAGTGGCGAAAAACAATCAGGTGGAAAAGAACATCGGTCTCGGTGTCACTGCCGTAGCTATGACCAATTCCAATACAGGAGTAAAAGCCCGCTATATGTTTAACGGAGCGAATATCACCCTGTCGTAGGTCTTGTATCATCATAGATTGTATTCAGGATGGTGGCGGGCAAGACACCCGCCACTTTTTTAACCCCAACCTTTAAGAGATGAAGAAAAAAGCGGCAAAGATTGTGAACAGCGCGATACTCGGCATGGACTTCAGGACGGTAGTCGTAGCGGGGAAAGCATATGTCATAAAGCCTCCTACCATAAAAAAACTGGCAGGCGCAGGATACTGGCTTTCCGATATTGACAATGGTGAAAGCATAAGGGATGTACTGCTGTCGTTGCACGACGCCTCCAAACTGACAAAGGCATTGTCATGGTTCATCAATGGTGACGAGTCTTTGTCGGATGAGCTGTCTGAAGGGACATTAAGTGAGATTGCTGACGCGTTGGAAACAGCCTATTCATTACTGTCCACAAAGGATTTTTTGCGGCTGTCAGCTTTAGCGAGGAACGTAACGGATCTGACAGCAAAGCAACGCCAATAGGCAACGATTGCCTGTTGGGGCAGATTGCGTCGTTCATGGAGAATCTCCATCTTACATATAATGAGGTATTGGATGGAATACCATACCGCAATCTGGTAATCATGCAGAAAGACAAACAGCGGATAACAAGCGGGGATGTCATGCAGGAAGTTTCAGACGATGAGTTTTTCAAGGGCAAAATGAAATTTGACGAATAAAAAAGCCCGAACCTTCACAGGCACGGGCTTAAAGCGTTCTATTATTAAAACAATGCGCATCATAGATGCGGTATATGCAATGTCCGTCTATGCGGTGATCGCTTGCAGTTCTTCCGCCAATTTATGTAACCCTTTTGCTATCTTGTCAACCTGTGCCTGTCTTGGCTTGGATATACCCGAGGCGTAATGTGCAAGCTGCTTTTGGTTTATTCCCGTTATGGTCTGTAATGCAGAGAACGAGAATATGCCGCGATAATATTCAAGTAGCGACTGTACGTCAAACTTGAACACAATTTCATATTCTCCGTCGAATACGGCGGGATAAGGCGTACCATCCTCTTTCGCACCCTCGATATAGAAATCCAAACTTTCTTTCACATAATCCCTGAACCCGTCAAAATCACCGGTATAAGCGACAATCCAACCGGGCAACAACTCGCACGCGCAACTGTACCCGTTCTCCACACGTGCCGTGTTCATAACCACCTTTTCCATATTCCTTAAATATTGCAATTAAATGACGAATTTAAGGAGTGGCGAAGATTGTTCCTTACGCCACCCGTTGTGAAAACAAACCGAGCATTTATGAAAATGAAAGGTTGGGGAAGTTTGGGGCGGTGTCAGAACACCAACCCTGATTGTTTTTCAATGCTTTTCAGCAAATTCCCCCAGACGTCATCGTTCTCACCACCGTTGACAGTTACAGTCCCTTTCTTTGAAGGGTGGTGGAACTGCCTGTGGCTGCCTTTTTGGCGAGCCAAGACCCATCCGTCCTTTTTCAAATCCCGAAGGATTTTAATTACTTTCACTGTTTTCATAGAACGCTTTTTTTGTTTTCACACGGCAAAGGTAGTAAATTTACTACGATTAAGCAAATATTTGCCATATAAAGTATATATTTTACTACTATTTAACACGCAAACAAAACAAAGACCAAATAAAAATGGCGCATAGCATAGTCCATACAGATATTTGGTGACAAAATACAAGTAAAATAAATAAGGGGAAATCGAAAAACGACTTCCCCATTTGTTATATACTGTTTTTAATTCTCTCAATGGTCAGGATTTGCCATAAAGGACTATCCCTCCATATCATTTGACAATACGTTATACATAGTTTTTAATAATTTCTGTTGAGTTTTCTTAGTGCAAAGATATAACCTTGTCGCGGTAAAACAATGCCTTTATACTTCTTTTCTATGCGTTTTTCATTATTATTAACAGTATCAAAGTCCTTTTGCGTACCCCGACAAACAAATTGAGCGACAAGACCTTCGGGTAAATCAAGGCAGACTCTAAGATTATTTATCAGGTACTTGGCTCTTAACCCCAGATAATAATCCTTATTGACATTGTACACTTTGACTCTAGTATATTTTATGGCGTATTTTGTATCACCTTCCAACACTATCCTTTGTTCTTTGCAATAATTCCCATCTGTATCAGGCTTAACCCCTTTGTCTATAATTTTTTTAGGAGCATGACCATTTACCTCAATATCAAGACTTGTTTCTGGATAGCTTTCACCACGTTTCAAAACAGCCCATGTTTTTAGAGGATATTCAAATCTGCCAGAATTTTCCGCAATAAGTTCAAAAGAAACTACATCGGTGACTTTTATTATCCCATCATTTTGATTTTCCCACTCTATCGTAGTATGAGTTTCAAAATCATTGTAATAACTAACTTCGTCTTTGGGAAAGTATGAGTTGACCGTATTCAACAAATCTCTGTGTATTGTTGGAAATTTGTTTTTGAACATTATTTTTGAAATGGTTTCCCATATTTGCTTGATGTCTTTTCGCTTTTCCAAGAACTCCTTGCCGTAAATTATATCTTGCAGTTCACCCTTGAAAATGCCAAGGAACTGAGCCGCATTGGTTAAATAGCCAAGTATCACGCCAATAATTAAAACATCACCACCCTTAATTACAATTTCACGCCATACAGAGTGGTTATCGTCAAACGCAGAGTAACCTATACCGTAACAGACCAACCCGATAATCAGGCATAGCCATCCAACACCACCTCGAAATGTTTTTGTTGAAAATATTTTGTTTTTACCCATTATGCATATTTTTATGCAAAAGTATAAAAAAACTTGGAAGTTTTTGTCGTATTGAGAAAAAATCGTATATTTGCAACGTTCAAACTAATAGCGGTACGATGCCGCAGGCTCGAAAGGTCTGCCGTTTTTGTATCCATACATACGAGTTAGGTATAACTATATACCGCATTGAGTGTCTTTTGTCGGTGACGGCATTAGGCGTCAGCTCTATGACGTAGACAACACTCGGTGCGGCTTTTTTATGTCTAAAAATAGAGATATGACAGATTTGGTTTTGTCAAAGCGAAGTAGCGACAATGACATCAAGCGTTACTTTGAAGCTGTGTTAGAGTTGTCAAAGTCTGACAACGAGTTCCCAATCAATCTTGACGAGGTTTGGATGCTTGTCTATCCGAGGAAAGACCATGCCGTCCGTGCGCTCAAAGAAAATTTTATAGAAGGCGTTGATTATCAACCACTCCCCAAAAATGGGGAACGGTCAAAATCGGGGCAATTTATAAGTGGAGGAACGGATTATCGCCTTACAATTTCCTGCATGGAGTTCTTTATTGCACGCAAAGTACGTCTTGTGTTCGAGGTTTACCGCCAAGTGTTTCACAAGGTAGTAAAGCACGAGCTTTCACGCAAAGAGCTTGCCTTAATGGTATTGCAAGCCGAAGAGGAGAAAGAACGTCTTGCTTTGGCGAACAAGCAGCTCGAAGCCGACAACGCCTCTAAAGACCAGACAATCCAAATCCAAACAGAACAAATCAAGCAGTCAGCTCCTAAAGTGAAGTATTATGACGACACATTGCAATCGGTGAACACCCTCACGGCTACGCAAGTGGCGAAAGAGCGAGGCATGGATGCAGAGAAGCTCAACCGCAAGCTGAAAGAGGCGGGCATCATCTACAAGCAGTCGGGGCAGTGGATAGTGAAGCAGCCTTACGCCTCGTGGGGACTGCACAAGACCAGAACGCAGACCTTCACGCGCTCTGACGGCTCACTGGGCACTAACACCTATTTAGTATGGACGCAAAGGGGCAAGATGTTCATCCTCGCGTTGGCGGACAACGACTTCAAGGTAAAGGACGCGGTGCGCCAGATAAAGGGAGCGGCGGCAACAGCCAAGAGTCAGCAACCTTGAGGCAGAGAGACACGACATACATTTCACATATGGTCATCAGAAAAACAAGACATCGTTAAGAATATGAGTAAAGAGACATTGAGTAAAGAAATTTGTCCGGCTTCCCAACTTAAAGACGACAGCCGGAACGACAGGAAATCGAATCAACTTACAAATAATCATGACAATAATATGGAAAAGAACGGCAACAACACAACAATAACGGTAAGCGAGAAGACTGCGGAGATGTACTTCTTGCATAAAGAGCTGAGCAAGCTCCTCGATAAAGTAAGTATGTGGAACAAGAAATACAACGGTGTGCCGGACGAGAAGACAAACGAGAACTTACAGGACGAGTTTTTCAAAGAAGCGTATGAAGCCTTCAACCCGTTCGAGCAGTTCCTGCGCAACCTGTTGGAGGACAATATCGTGAACAACATATACGAATACAACAACACACTGTAGGCGGCAGTCCACAGTGTAGTATTCATGACCTGCTTACGCAAATTGACAGCGCGGCGGTGGCTTAAAGAGGCTGCCGCCGCCTTTTATTTGAGACAATAGCCCGATTGTTCCGAACAAAAATTGCGACATGCCGTCGGATACGTTTTTTTATGCTTAATTTGCCGCCATGGAGATAAGAGGCGACACATCAGGGCTTGACGGGATGGTGGAAAGCATCGAGGATGCTTTTTACGACAAGCTGATAGAGATAGGCAGGGACGCGGTAAAGTATGCAAAATACAACGGTCAATACAGGAACCACACATGGAACCTTCGCAACGCTCCCGGATTCTGTGTCGTGCGTGACGGCAGGATAGTGCATCTTGAGGTCGGTGACGACGGCGGACACCCCGAGGCGAAGACGAACACCGAGAACCTGCTCATCTACTCCGAGCATCCGCAGGACGGTCTGTATCTGGCAGACGGCATGTTCTACGCCTCTTTCGTGGAGAGCAAGGGATATGACGTTTTAAGGAATTCGATATTCTATGCCGGACGACAGGTGAAGAAAAAGATATTCAGGTGACATCATGGCAAAGACGGCGGGAGGAATAAGAACCAGCAAATGGCACGGAGACATATATACGGTGGACGGTGTACGCAAGGAATATTACGAGCTGAACGAGGAACGCAAGATGGTTGTCCGCTCCATGAGCAAGGACATAGCCAAGGAGATGTGGAGGAATCTGAAAGACAAGACCGTTACCTTGGGGGCTGACGGCAGTAAGATAACAGTCGGTTTCACAAAAAGCGGCGTTGACCATGTGGCTCGTGACGCGATGCTTACGCTCAGCGGAAAATACATGAGCCCCAAAACGATGAGGCATGTTGACCGTCTGCTTGCAAAGTCTGAATACGTACCCACCAGCCACGAAGACAAAAAAGGAAGAAATGACGGCAAAATGCTCTTCTATCGCTACAAAGACAAGGAAGGGAGGGGAATCTATTTCAAGGTAACATATGAGCCAAGGAATGGAGGGAGAAAATATTACAGTCTGTATTCTGTTTCGGACAGAATGGAATAAGAAGGGCGGGTTTGTCATTCCTGAAAAACGTCCAGTGCGTCCCCCGCCCATGGCTGGTATTCCATCCATAAACGCGAAGATACGAACAAAAAATCAATTTCGCAAGTGAACGGGATAAAAAGTAAAATTACAATAAACAAAAAAGGAAACCAATGGCAAAGACGGCGGGCGGCGTAAGACAGACGAGACCGAAGAGTGTTGCGGCTCGGGCTAAAGACAAGATTATGATGGGCTGTCCGACATCAGGCGGCAGGGATTCTCACGGATATCCCCGTTCAAAATAGGCAGTGTGGAAAAGCGGATGAGCGACTTTGCCGGGCTCAACGGCATCAAGTTAGGGAGCAAGGACGTATATATGAGCTCGTCCGCCATAGCACATGCGACACGTGATTCTAAACAAGCTAAAGGACTGACCGTGTCGGATGCGGACTTGGCGTCATTTCCGAACAAACGGAAGAAGATGAGCCTGTATTTCGACACAAAAACCGGAAATTTCACATATACAGACGGAAAGACAAAATATGCAGTTCACCCTAATTATAGTATCAAGTTGTCAAACGGCAGAAGTAAAGTCGTAAATTTTGTAACAGCACAAAAATTAGATAAATATGAGAGTTTTAACGGGAACAGATTTAAAAAACTATAAAAGCCAAGCAAGCGGGGCTATCGACACCCTCATAAGGCCATTGTTGAAACAAACTTGCCTCCTCCGTTCCAAGCTATCACGTCTCTACTTGCATGGCTTTATATGCTACAAAGATAAACAAAAATTTTAAAACGACAAACTATGGCAGGCATATTTGCATACATTGACAGCGACATCAAGAAAATCGAACGGCTGAAATCAGAGATTGAGGCTGTAAAGAAAGCGTTGGCTTCCATCAACATAAAGGTGGACATAGACATTGCCAAAGGTCTTGAGGAACGGCTACAAAAGCTCACAGGACAATATGACGCCCTTATAAGCAAGATAGCGGCATCAGACGCGAAAATAAAGGAAGCCGAGAGCCGCATGAACAGTGCCGCGAAGCGGATAATGGAAGCGCAGCAGCGCATGTCACAGTCCGCCACGTCACAAGGCGGAAACGGCTCACAGACGGCAGAGGGCACAGCATCCGCCAATGCACAGACAGAAAACATAAAGGCTCAGGCTAAGGCGTATGAAGAGCTTGCAAACGAGATTGACGCCATAATGGGCACAAGGTCTCAAAACATAAAGCGTATGATAGAAGAGCAGAACGCTATACGCCTTATAAACAACGAAATAAAATTAATCACAAAATCCCAAGAGCAGCATTCCGCCCTTTCATCAAATGAGCAAAGACGACTTGAACAGCTTAACGCTTCGCTGATGCAGCACAAGACGGCACTTTCCGAACTGCGTCAGTCTTTGGCAAACGGCTTTAAGCTGGATAACGCCGCAGCCACTTCAATGAACGCCCTGTCGCAATCATTAGCGCGGATGCGCATGACATACAGGGAACTTTCTGAAGAAGAACGCAAGTCGCCTTTCGGGAGAGACCTGCTTGCGTCAATCCAACAGGCTGACGCCAAGATAAAGGAACTTGACGCTACCATAGGCAATCACCAGCGCAACGTGGGCAATTACTCGAGCGCGTTCAACGGTCTGGGTATGTCCGTCCAGCAAATCGTGCGTGAGCTTCCCGCCGCCACAATGGGGCTTAACATGTTTTTCCTCGCCATCAGCAACAACCTTCCCATCCTGACGGACGAGATAAAGCGCGCACGCGACATGAACGAACAGCTGAAGGCGTCAGGGAAAAGCACCGTACCTGTATGGAAACAGCTTGTAAGCTCCATATTCTCATGGCAGACAGCTATGATGGTGGCAATTACCGTAATGTCCATGTACGGTAAGGAGATTGCAAGCTGGGTGGGCAGCCTGTTCAAGTCAAAGGACGCCTTGGAGGAAACACGGCGCGAGCAGGAGAAACTGAACAAGTCGATGGCCGACGCAAGGACATCCGCAGCAAAGGAGACGGCGGGGCTTCGCGTACTCTACGCCATGACCCAGAACGCCAACGCATCGATGCGTGACAGGACAGCGGCGGTCAAGGAACTGCAGTCGCAGTACCCGGCTTATTTCGGAAGCCTGTCACAGGAGGCCATATTGGCGGGCAACGCCTCCGCCGCGTACCGCCAGTTGACGCAAGACATCATGTCCGCCGCCTATGCGAGGGCTTATCTGGAACGGTTGGAAGACCTCGCGTCAAAGAACGTGGACGAGCTGCGCGGCTCGCAGGCCGACTACAACTATATGTCAAGGAACAAGAAGGCGTACGACGATGCGGTAGCGTACATGAACAGCGCACAAGGCAAGGCGGACCGCAACCAATATGCCTTCTCCAAGACTGATGCCCATACGAGGGCGCTGTCCGGCGTGACGATAGACCCCGAGGCCATCGAGCGGTATGAAAAATACGCAAAAGTTATCGATGACTTCGAGACGCGGCGTGAGCGCTGGCAACGCCATAACGAGAACTATAAGCGCAACGAGGGCACCATGCAGTCTTATGAAGATGAAATCCTGAAACGCCAGTCCGCAGTGGAAAAGACCACGCAGGGCGCATCCTACGAGCAGGACAGGAAGGAAGCGGAGCGTGAGGCCGAGAGACGCGCGAAAGAAGAAGAGCGTATCGGCAAGGAACGCCTGAAGGCCCGTAAAGACCTTGACAAGGACTTGCTCGCCCTGCAGCGTCAGAACCAGGACGACGAGACAGCCCTGATGCAAGACGGCACGCAGAAGAAACTGGCCGAAATCGACAACGACTATAAACAACGCATTGCAGAGATAGACAGGCAGGAGACCGAGTTCAGGAAAAAGAACAAGGAGGCCGGACTTGCCGGGCTTGGTGCGGACGGTCTGACGGACGAGCAGGCGGATGCGCTGCAGAAGGCGCGCGACAACGCCGCAAAGGAACAGGAGCACAAGACACAGGAGGTGTACGCTTTGGAGGCACGGGCCATGCGGAACTACCTCAAGGAATATGGTACCTACCAGCAGCAGAAGCTCGCCATAGCCGAGGAATACGCCGAGAAAATATCCAAGGCACAGAATGAGGGTGAAAGACTGTCTCTAGAAAAGGAACGCGACATGGCTTTGCAACAGACCGAGGTAAACGCCATCAGGCAGCAGATTGACTGGGGAAGCGTGTTCGGAGATTTCGGCACGATGTTCAAAGAACAGCTTCAGCCCACCATTGACAGACTCCGTAAAATATCCGAAAGTGACACCTTCAGGCAATCGAGTCTCGAAGACCAGCAGCTACTTTACGGGCTGATTGAAAAGCTGGAGCAGTCCAACGCAGTATGGGACAGCGACATATTCAAGCGCGTCTCCGATGACATCAACGCGTATCAGGAAGCCATGATGCGGTACACCGAAGCGGTGGAAAAGGCACGCATTGCGGAAGAAAACCTCAGCAAGGCTAAATCTACACTTGACGCGGCTAAGCGCGGAGGGCTCAGTCAGGCAATGATAAATGCTGCACAGGCGGCAGTGGAAGAGGCACAAGCGGCATTCAACGCAGCATCGGAGGAGGTGTCCGACTTCGGCACTCAGGTACAAGAGACCACATCTTCCCTCAACACATCGGCAGCTGAAGCGAAGTCCATGTTTGAGAACCTTGCTGAAGGCATACAGGGATTGTCTTCCGGCAGCATGAAAGGTATAGGACAAGGTCTGATGGCATTGGACGACCTCTCGTTCTTCGGTGAAAAAGGCGAACTCACAAAAAAGGCTGGCAACGCTCTTGCAAAAGGATTCCAATCCTTGCTCGGAAAAAACAGTGACGCTGCGAAGACCCTTACCTCAGCATTGGGCGAATCCGGTCTTGCCGGAGAAATAATCTCCGCCATACTCGGAATGCTTGATATGCTCGCGGACGGTGGCTTTGGTGGTATTATATCAAATATGTTCGACACGGTACTCGGTTCTATCAACGGAGTTCTTGACGACATATTCAGCGGCGGCATAATAACCAAACCGTTAAAATCATTTATGGACGGTTTGGGCGGCATACTTGACACAGTCACATTCGGAGGATTCAGCCATTGGGGCAACAATGCCGCTGAGACAAAAGAAACCATAGACCGCCTTATGACACGTAATGATGCGCTTATAGCAAGCTTAGACCGCCTGAACGACACTATAAAAGATTCCGCCGGTGCCGCCGAGAGTGTAGCCGCAGCGGAGAAAGCAAAGGAATACCAGCAAGAGATAAACGAGAATTACCGCGACGCAGCAGCAGCTCAAGCACATTATCAAGGGAAACACCGTTCATGGAGTCATTATTTCAATGAATGGCTCGACATGGTCGATTATTTGGAAGACCTGCCTGAGGGTGCTTTTACAATCTTTGGCAACCGTGACGATGACGTTAAGACCAAACAAAAAATGGACGAAATTGCCGGGTTCGAGATAAAGTCAAGGACAGACTTCCTGTCCATCACTCCGGAACAGATGGCGGAGATGCTCGCGGATGTAGATATAAGGGAACTGATAAAAAAAATCGGAGAAGGCGGTTACGGTGCGAAAATGTTAGCCGCATTGGAAGATTACGCCGATCAGGCGGGAAAGATAGAGGAGATTGAGAACACGCTCCGTGAGACACTGACACAGATTTCGTTCGACAGCATGTATGACAGCTTTATTGACAAGCTTATGGACATGGATGCTGACGCACAGGACTTCGCGGACGACTTCGCCGAATATATGATGCGTGCCATGCTCGCGGATGAAGTCGGCAGCCTGTATAAGGACAGACTTCAGGATTGGTACACTGCATTTGCGGACTTCATGAAAAACAAGGACGGTCTTACTGAAGATGAAAAGAACAGAATGCTAAGTGATTTACGTAACGAGTGGGACGATATCATCAATGAAGGGCTGGCTACACGTGACGAGTTGGCGGAAGTCACAGGCTATGACAACACATCGTCATCATCTTCGCGACAGGAAGCGTCGTCAAAAGGCTTTGAAACCATGTCGCAGGATATGGCGGGAGAGCTGAACGGAAGGTTTACCGCATTGAACGAGACTGGACTGAGGATTGAGGCGCAAGGAGAAATGAAAGTACAGACATTGAATGAAATCAAAGGTTCAGTCAGCGAGATGGCGGCACACATCCAAGGCATAAACAATATCGCGGACGAGACACGCAGCATACTGGCGAACTCCTATCTTGAGTTGCAGGCTATCAATGACAACACTGCGGCAATAGTACAGCCGATAAAGAATATACAGAAAGACATAGAGCAAGTAAAACAAAACACATCAAGGTTATGACAGGCGAATTATATATAAACGGGAAAGATGCGTGGACAACGTGGGGCGTGAACATGGGCAACGGGGTTATGGACGCTCTCGACGCGCCTCTGGAAATGAAAGCTTATATTGAGGATGAAAGCCGTATGGAGAATGGGAAGCGCGTTATCACCGGAAGTCAGAAAGTGGCAAGCCGTGACATAACACTCGCTTTCACTATAAAGGGTAATTCGGAAAATGACTACCGGACAAAGAAAAAAGCGTTTCTGACGGAACTGCAAAAAGGAATGTTCACCATAAACGTGCCTGCTCTGGGCAGTGAATCATACAAAATGATATACACGGGTAAAAACGTGAGCTACGGCATGAACATGGCGCGCACATTCGGACATTTCACGATGAAAGTAACCGAGCCTAATCCTGCCGACAGGGAACCATAATGTTATTTATAGCACAATAGGCATATTGTGTTATCTGCAAGGCAGGCATTGCCGTTTCCGCACCGTTAAATCATTAATTTTGAGGTCATGGTAACAATATACAGCCCTTCAGGTACAGAAATTTGCTCCGTGAGTTTCAATTCCGGAGCAAAAGGATATTATATGCTCATGCAGCATGATTATATCATACTGCCTTTCTCTCTTGCCTCACCGGTTGATTTCCCTATAGGCTCATATGTGGACCTTACCGACACATTAGACGACGCGCTCGGAGGCAAGCTAAGAAAAAAATATTATATTATCAGCAAACAGACTCCTGTTTACAACACATCCACAGGAGGATATGAATACAAGCTGCGGTTTGACGCTTATTATTGGCTGTGGAACAACTATATATTCAAGTACCTGCCTGAGAGTCCCGGAAATGAAGCCTCATGGTCGCTCACTGCAACATTGGATGTACATCTTGACGTGTTCCTTAGAAATCTCTCATCACTCGGTTTTACTTTCAACGGTGCGCCGTTTTCATATTCTATAGACGATACCGTTGCGAATAAAGCCGTCACATTGACTTATGACAACATTCATCTGACAGACGCGCTCCTATCACTCGGAGGGAAAGATAAGTTCGACTGTGATGTATGGATTACGGAGAATGTTATAAACTTCGGACGCTGTGAGCATAGCGATGTTGTGAAGCTGGAGGTCGGAGTTGAAGCGTCAGACATGACAAGAGAGGACAGTAAAGGAACTTTCGCTACAAGGATATACGCCTTCGGCTCTACGAGAAACATCCCTCCAAACTACCGCCCTGTATCTGAACCGGCAGTTGTGAACGGTGTTGTACAGAAACGTCTTATGCTACCTGAAGGCACACCATACGTGGACGCATACGACAATCTGCCGCAGACAGGTGTCATAGAGACTATCGTCACGTTCGATGACATATATCCGCGCCGTATAGGCATTTTGTCCGATGTTACATATAGGACTGACACTGCCGACAACGCAGACGGCACGCAGACTTCCCGCACATTTTACAGGTACAAGGACACCGGGTTGCAATTTAAGGACGAATATATCCTTGAAGGGCAGGAGTTGCAGATAACATTTCAGTCCGGCAAACTTAACGGCATGACGTTTGGCGTGAAATTCAACCCCGACGGGAAAGAGCCGGAGGAACAGCTGTGGGAAATTGTCGGCAACGAGAATTACGGTCGTTTCCTGCCTGATGATATATTAAAACCTGAGGACGGAGACAAAATCGTTTTATCTGGTTTCGATATCCAGCTTGTGTCGGACAAGTACATACCAGACGCCGAGCAGGAACTTTTGGAAAAGACACGGCAATACAAGGATAAGATAAAAATCGATGACGGCACATATAAAGTACCGTTGCGTTCCACATGGGTGAAAGCGGATGAAATACATCGTACGTTCGATATAGGACAGAAAGTGAATCTCATAAATCCAGCGTTTTTCGTGAACGGCAGACAAAGCCGGGTTATAGGATGGGAAATGAATCTGGATTATCCTTGGGACAGTCCCGTCTATACCATAGGGGAAAGCGCACAATACTCGCGCCTTAATGACATTGAGAACAAGATAGACACACTTACATATCGCGGACAGACGTACACCGGAGGAAATTCGGGAAGCAGTATATATGTCATACGTACAAATGACCGGACTGCCGCATCTGACAGTAATATATACTCTGCGTTGCGGAGCCGTTCCGAGTTCCTGAGTAAGACCGCCGCTGACGCAGCCATGGATGTCATAACATTCCTCAAAGGTCTGCTTGTGGGAGACGGAGGCTACGGCATAGATGCGGACGGTACCGCACGGCTGAAGAGGCTTCTTGCCGACGAGGCCACCATGAAAACGCTGACCGTGACAGGAAGGGCACATTTCTTCGAGCTTGTCATAGATGAGCTGAACAGCGTCGGAGGTCAGCTGATAATATCCGCCGCGAACTGCACGGTACGCTCTGTCGAAAGAATAAGCGGAGCATGGCGTCTGTGGTGGCTGGCGGAGGACAGCGACGGCAGAGCCGTACAGAACATGTGGAAGGTCGGAGACCAGGCTCTGGCAATGACATCCAATCTTGCCGAGGGGACATCATATGATGCAGGAAACAGACTATGGTGGAGACTTGTCACGGCAACAGGGAGCGGAACACGGAACATTGACGGTGAGGACAGAAAGTGCCATTGGATTGAAGTGTCTGAAGCCACGTGCGCGGCTGACAGCCTTGAGCCTGCAGAGGGTGACAGCGTTTGTCTGTGCGGACACCGTGGTGACGACACAGCGCGCAGCCATGCGATAATAATAGCCGCCCACTCCACTCCGGATACCGAGCTGGAGAGTCCGTCATTCGCGCAATACAACGGAATCACAAGTTTTTCTCTAAGCCAGTACCGCACGACATGGTTCGCGGCTAACGGCAATAAGATAAGAGGCGAGCTGGATGTGGACACTTCCGGTCTTGTCAGCTACACGCACCTTGCATGGGGAAACGGTCCGGACGACTGGACAAAGGACAAATCCCAGAGCACGGCAAAAGACTGGCTCATGCTCGGCATATGCACAGACCGCACGGAGAGCGACGTGGCTCTCGTCTACAGCGACTATGCATGGTCAAGGATTAAAGGTACTGACGGAAAGGACGGCACGTCATTCACTGTGAAGGGAAGCGTTGATGACGAGAGCATGCTGCCGCCAACAGGGAACAGCACAGGAGACGCGTATCTCGTGAACGGCTATCTGTGGGTATGGGACGGCAGCGCATGGGCAAACGCAGGAAAAATACAGGGTCCGGCTGGAGAAGACGGAGCAGACGGGAAAACCACATATTTTCACATAAGATATTCACCGAATCCTGACGGTGTGCCCATGAGTGAGACTCCGGATGTATTTATCGGTACACGCGTGGATTTTAACCCTACAGCGAGCGATGTCCCCTCTGATTATACATGGGCACGTTTCAGAGGTATGGACGGACAGCAGGGTGAGAAAGGTGACATGGGACCACAGGGTGTACCAGGACCGTCCGGTGAGGACGGGAAGACACTTTACACATGGATAAGATATGCCGACACCGCTGAAGGAGGAGGCATATCCAACGACCCTTCCGGAAAGAAATACATTGGATTCGCATATAACAAGAATACCGCACAGGAAAGCGACAATCCATCGGACTATACCTGGTCAGAGATAAAAGGCGAGGACGGAGTGCCGGGAGCAAAGGGCGAGGACGGTGAGACTCTCTATACATGGATTGCCTACTCTGACAGTCCGGACGGTGAGCCTATGTATCAGACCCCTTCAGACACGACAAAATATATAGGCATAGCCGTAAACAAAGAGAGCGCACAGGAAAGCGACAATCCTTCCGACTATACATGGAGCAAATTCCGTGGAGAGGACGGGACTTCATTCAATCTGCAAGGCTCGAAGAATGACTCTTCCGAACTTCCTCAGGACGGCAACGCGGTCGGTGACGCATGGCTCATAGACGGAGACTTATGGGTATGGGACGGTGACAAGTGGGTGAATGCCGGAAACATACAGGGACCGCAGGGTCCGCAAGGAGAACAGGGCATTCCGGGTGTAGCCGGTAAAGACGGGGCACCCGGTCATGACGGAAAGACCACATACTTCCATGTGAAATATTCTTCAAACGAGAACGGAAATCCCATGACCGAGACACCCAACCTCTACATCGGGACATACGTCGATTTCACGGAGGCAGACAGTGACGACCCCTCTGACTACACGTG
>UMFR01063916.1_pt1 | contig 38060 bp, 27 predicted proteins | sample 1965041 | NCBI WGS metagenome assembly UMFR01 (sample SAMEA4836049, study PRJEB28245) | human gut metagenome | biome: gut microbiome; material: fecal sample | place: Denmark | collected 2008
TTATAAGCTTTGCTGTTGATTTCTATGAGACAATTATTCAGGCGTATAACGTCCTGAATAATCGGTGCATCCAAATGTTTCCTCCCGGATCTGTTCATTTCTATTGTCGCGTATTAAATGTTAATATATTTTAATGCAAAAGTTGATGAGCCGTGCTCCGCACGGCTGAGATAAATCAAAAAGCGGAGGCGGGCACCACACTAAAGGTGTTGTACGTGTTGGTGTTGTTCAAGTTGCCACTGCCCATGTACACATACCAGGCACCGTAGCCACTGCCGCGGACACAGCTCCAGACGTTGCCGCCCAGGACGCCAGGTATGCCCCATTTTTCATAACTGTTAAGATAGTTTATTAATCCTGAAATTATGCTTCTGTTCGTCCAGTATGGATATAATTCTTTCTCTCCTGCCATATATTTATTTTCAAGAGATTTAATGTAATACACAGCATGAGAGTCCGCCATATTCCAGTCATAATTTGTACTGGAATTGCCGGGTCTGCTTATGTATGGGGTAATGATATACCAATAACCGTCAACGGTAATTGCTTCTGCTCCTTTTGCTCCCGGAGAAAGAAGAGGTCGTTCGGCAGAATTTACTCCGGTGTCGTTCATGTTTACACCGTTTGTTTTCTGCTGTTCGTACAGCCATTCAGCATATTCAGGTTTGAAATAGTATGCGTTGTTTACCGAATGCCTGTTATTTGTATTGTACATTGCTTTCAAGCCTGTATTCTGGCCGTTTACGAAGAAAAACATATCTTCGCCTGCCTGAGCCTGCGTACCTGACGAGTTCAGGATTTCCAGATCGGTTATTGTGCCTTCTGCTTCAGAAGATGTTATGCCGCTACAGATAGCAAATCTGTGGCGAAGCCATTCATTCTGTACATACATGGCTTCAAGACGTTCGGCGTAATTATCCGCTATCATAGCATTTACATTGCCGCAATTCTTTTCCATTATCCAGCGTTGCCTGGTATTGCCGCTGTAAAGTTCAAGCTTATCGTCTTCAGTTACGGTTACGCTCCAATCGGCTGCAAAGTGACTTCCTACGGTATGTGTGCCAAGGTTTTCATCTACTGTCCCATGATAGTCAGTACCTTCGCGTACGCCGGTCATCTGGCCGTATTCATAAACTGAGTGTTGCATAGCGTTTGATGCTTTGCTTGTGGTGGTACCGGATGTGGCGTAATATTCTCCCTTCCACGGCCAATAAAGAATAGCTCTGACACCGTTACATTCCAAAGAAAAACCTACAGGAGGAGCAATGAGTTCATTGTCAAAGCCATTTGCCATGCTTCGGTCGTTCCATTCTTTTACTTTGTAATGTTTCAGGTCTGCATCTACAATCTTGATATGGTCGTTTGTGGCTATCGCTGCAGTCTTTCCTTCACTCGTGGTGATAATGGTCGAACGTACCGGCAGTATCAGCATTTGCGATTCAAGGGCGTATTCATCCACTGTCGGAATGGCTGCTATTTTAGCCGGGTATTCGGAAAGGATTTCTCCGACATTTCCCACTCCTTTTGCCTCAATAGCTGCCTTAATCGCAGCTTTACTGGCTAATATCTTGTTTAGTTTGTCTGCTGTTGTTCCCATATCAAATCACCTCCTTAAACCATTTATAACCATAAGCGGTTTTTAATTTACCGTTCAAAGCTGACGAGATATTACAACCTTTTACGTTTAAACTTTTAGCCGCCTCACATACTCCATTATAATGAATAATATTTCCGTTTTTATCTATAGAATATATTCTTTTCCTTTGGGTAATACCTGCAATTATATGCCTTCCATTATAGGTGTTATTGTATTTTATATCACACCATTCAAGATTTCCTTTTCTATTATCACTTTTATTCTCGTTTTTATGATTAATAAACTTATAATTTTCTTTATTATCAATAAATGCTTCTGCTACAAGTCTATGCACTTTACACATCTTTACATGACCTTTTTCGTTTCTAAGCATAACGGTAGAATATCCATCTTTATCTTTGTACAAACGAAGTTCTTTTTCTTTATATAAAACTGTTCTACCCATTGAATCTACCTGCTCATATCTATTCCTTTTTACTTTCCCATTATCACTAATACTATATTTAGGGAAATTATCTATAACTTTCCACATATTTATTACTATATTACACACTTTCACCATTTATTGAATCCAAAATAGCATCAATGTTTCCGATTTGCTCTAATGTCGCATACTTTTTATCTGCTTGTAAACCCGTGATAAAGCCGCTTACATCGGGAATATTACTGGGTTGGGCCAGCTGGTTTGTTTTAATAAACTTAGGTTTTCCGCTTCCGTCAGAAACGTAAATCCTTTCCTTTCCTTGTATATTGCTAACCTGTTCGGTCAATTCACTTAATTTCTTTCCTTGTATTGCCATAATGTCGTGTTTTAAAATTTCCAGTAACTCCTGTTAATTCCTTGCGGCTGCTCTCCTTCAAGCTGGAAGTATGTACCATCTTCCATAAGGAGGGGTGTTCCGTCCTCCATAAGAAGTGCATCCGTTATATTCTCTTCCGGTGGTGCCGGAGATCTGTTACTCTTTATGTCACCAATGACATTCGTATTGATAACAGATCCTATAATGTTTGTTTTCATGCTGTCGTGTATTCTGCTGATGTTACTTTGGAATAACTGATAACCTTGATCTTTTTCGGGATAAGAACCTGTATATCCACATCAATCACGGTTTTGTTGGCATATCGTTCTGCTTCAATAATATCAGCCCATTTTTCACCGCTGGTTTTCTGCATGATATTAAGCTGTGCCGCTTTTCCCCTTTCTATGTGAAGGTTGAAGTCTGATGATACGGGTATCTCATCGGATATCCATGCAAGTCCGTTCTGTGTAAAATTGAGTTGTGCCATAATCGTTTTATTTTGTTTTCACAAATATAGTAAAAAAGCCTGCCAATTAATATAGCAGGCTTTGTTTTAGGAAATAAATACCATTTATCGCAAGTATCTGTTAATCAAGAATGATTTTCAGGAGATCCAGTTTAGACATAGGCCACTTGTTCTCCTTTGCCAGTTGGATTGCTCCTTCATCGGAAATCTTTTCAAGAGTTACTTCTACTTCCTTTTCAAGTTCCGGTTCACAGGCTGCATCTACCTTCTTCTGGTATGGCGCAAAGAAATTGTTAAGTTCTTCCTTTTCACTCTCCGGAAGTTCATTCCACTTGCGGGCCTTTTCCTGCATTTCGTCAAAGTTTTTAGGCTTGAACTTTTCCTGTGCATCCTTCAGAAGTGCATCATAGGCTTCCACATGCTTGCGCATTTCCTTCCGGTTCTTAATTATACTGACTGCATCTTTGTCGTTTACACTTGTGATCACTGCATCATCCAGCATTTTGTATGCTATAACTACTGTTTTAAGTTTCATAGAGATATAATTTTTAGTTTGCTACTTCTACATAAATTCCTACAAGTCCGGACAAGTCCTGATATACGGCCTGTCCGGTATTTCTGGTACATTTGTACGTGATACCATTCTGGGAGTAATACTTTCCTTCAAATAACTCCATGTTGTTATTGTACGGAATAGGATCTTCTTTTGTCCCGGCATTGGTTTCGTTGATTTCTTCGTACAGTGCTGCCGTGTCAACACTAGGCGGTTGGTTTTCCAGTACATTTTCAATAGCCTGTTTCACTTTGTAAAGCCTGTCCTGATAAAGCACCTTGTAATCTTTTTCAAGTTTCTGACTGATGAAATTCTCCCAGGCTGGGTACAGGTTCTTAAACTGCAATGCCTGTTCGTCCGTAAGGTTCATGGCGTTGATCTGTGAAGCAAACAGCCCTATCATCTGATTTACCTGTTCTTTCGGATATTCTATTTGACCTCTTGCAGCTTTCTTTGCCTTGAAGATACGTTCCGCATCTTCTTTGGTGATCTCAGTCCATTCATCGTTACTTTCATCCAAAGGGATATATACCTGTTTGGCTACTACCCGATCTTCATCTTTTGTTGCGGAAGATTGCGTAAGAAACTTCCCATACATCGGGGATATCCACTTTCCTTCTTGTTCTGTTCTTATTTCCATAATTAAAAATCTGTTTTTCTTATTGTAACTTCAAGTCTTGATAATTCTATATAACTGGAATTCCACCATATAACGACAGCCTTAGTTACACTTTCGTCTATGTCGTTTGTGGTAAAATCGAAGCTGGGGACTATCGGGTAATATCTTATCTGTCCAGCGGCTACTGTCAATTCTCCAGCTGGGCCGGTTTCGTACCACGGCTGCTCATACTTATAATTTACATTTCCCGACTTGTATTTGTACACTGCAATCTTACTACCAGCTTCCAGCGTACCTCCTGAAAATCCAACGGCTGTAATACCAAATGTAATGTTGTACAGGCGCAATCTCTTAATATCGGAATTGCTTTGCAGAACCTCACCACGCGGAGTAACAAAGTCGTATGGCTTGGTAGAGAAAACCTTGACTTTATACAAGGTTGTTGTATCTTCCGTTGCCTTCATGTTTCTGTACCTTCCTTTTACATCTTTTGCCATAAGGTGCATACATACGGTATCTTTAGGGGACATTCCGATAAACTCCAGATCTTCCGCGCTTATCTCCAGCATTGTCTGATGTTTGGGTTGAAACTCCACCAGTTTGTAATATCCAGTTTTGCCTTGCACCCAAATTCGGAACACCAAAGTAACACCACCTGTCACATCATATATATCGTTAAGAGTAAGTTCAGTTTCTCTCTTTTCCGGCATATATATCGGCACTCTCAAACTTTGTCCTATTACAACATATTCCGGCACTACCAATGTGATCATATCACTTGTCGCTTTTGCATCATACCCGGCAAAGTCCCCTAACCGGTAAGGTGCATTTTGACCCCCCGGAACTGGTATATAAGACCATGGAACGTCATTTGGAGAATTGTTTTCCAAATTATCAATAATGGGTATGTTTATATTACATGTTCCATTCTTTCCGATCCACCATTTATCTTTGATAGTAACCAGTTGACCGTCCCAGGAATCAACGACAAATGCTCCGGGGTTATCTCTCGTAAAGTTTACAGCACCAATATCGGAAGGCTTGTATTTTGCAAACATATTAATGTTTGCATTAGCCTTGAATGCTGTTTCAGCAACATTGCTAACCACACCACCTGAAGCATTTAACGTATCTCTCACATCATCCCACTTTAGGTTCTGAGAGGGAAGAATATCATATACAGCCATATCACTTCCCCCCCCCAGTTATGTTGATAAATCCTGTTACTAACACAAGTCCGTGTGCGCTAATATCATCATCGGTTATTAAATCACCTTCAATGATAACGCATTCAGACAGATCGTAATCTGATTCTTTTGCTAAGAATACAAAATTACCCCCCCCCGTAAAATATTTTTACATTGGAGATTTCCTTTTATTAATAAACTTGCTTTTTTCATATTTTTTAATTTATCATTATTCTAATTGAACTAATGGTATTTTCTGACTTAGTGTTTTTATTAACAACTACTGCATTGATATATATCAAATTATTTTTCCCGGCCTCTCTAAATTTATCAAAAAGCCCTTCTGACGTGCCGAAGATAACTTCTTTCGTTTGAGATGGAGATATGACCAAACTTGAAGTGCTTGCTCCGTCAAACCCATTCCATATAGAACAATCAATATTATACTCTTTATATTCTCCGTTTACTTCTCCTGTAGCTTTTATCTTAATCGTATGAGATCTTACGGCAGAATCCGTATTATTAAATGTAATAGCTGCCGTACTAATGTTTTTGATTGATGATTTAAACAATACAGGACTAGAAGAACCGCCGTTTGAATCATAAGGAGTTTCCAGATAATCACTTACATTTGACCAAACTTTTTTTGTAGATAATGCAAATTGTGATATACTTCCTGTAATTACAGCCCTTGCGATATTCTTAATTTTGATAAGATACGCGTTTTTTTCATCGTATGGCATTGGTACTTCATATCCATTAATACTTTTGTCTGTTAATGAAAGCAAGAAATATTGAACATTATAATCAGACTTAAGACCTCTAAACTCTACATAAGGGAAGGTTCCTGTAATAGAAAAATATTGTGAATCTTTAGCTAAAGCATCATTTTCTTCTATTGGGTTCTTATTATATCTTTCAACTAATATATGCAAGTTACCCATGTCTAATGGAAGTTTTACATCATTAATTGTAAGACTTGTATCGGACTGCCTTACTACCTGTATAGGCAACATCATATCCCCGTCATTATTGAAATCCCATTCAAACACTTTATCTTGAGGAACATTAGTCCTTATATAAGGCTCTGCTTTTGGATAATACCCCCTAAAATCTCCCAATCTGTAAGGGCCTTTAGTAAGGTAATTATAAGTATATGCGTCACCTCTTTTGTAAATATCTATAATATCACCGTCAGTAGGAGAATATCGAACGGTAAGTCCGCATTTTAGATCGTCACCTCTCCACCATTCTTCTTCCATTGATGTAAAATCCTTATAATATACAACAGGCTTATATTTAGCCCATCTTTGGATATTCGCCCCACTCTGAAATGCTGTTATAGCCATATTATTGACATTACCTCCATTTGCGTTTAACGTATCACGGATATCATCATAAGTTACGTTCTCGGTTGGAATTACATCTCTTACCATAATTATTCCTCCTTACTATTTAATTTGCATGCAGTGTCTTTATACAATACAAGATTCCCTTCTACGTCAAGAGATCCCTTTACAGTAACATGACCTTTGACAAGTAAATCTCCTTCAATAACCCCATTATCCGGGATCAATACTTGTTTCTCCACTACTTTTGTTACAATCTTCTCGGTCGGAATGTCTAACTTAAACACTCTGATCATCCAAAATACGAACTTCTTCATAGCCTAGCTTTTTAAGTTGTTTCTCTAAATATTTAACTCTGTTCTCAAGTTTCTTGATTTTCTTATCGGTTCTGCTCTCATAGGTAAGCAAGTGTCTGGCCGTATGAACCGCAAACGTATATGCTACTGTTGCGTAGTCCATGCTCAAGAAATTATCATTATCTTCCACGGCCCACGGAAGGACTGACTGCGTATATTGAGCCGATCCTCCTAAGTTCAGCCTATCGCGTTTCATTCCTTTCTTGTTCCAGCGATAAACGAAGGAAGGTGCCTTCGCTATGTCCGATAGAGATAGATTGACTTGCTGCATAATTGATTTATATCGAATATCAGATCCGTAGAATGTACCACCTCCACCAGAAAGAAAATCTCCGTTTATATATAAAACTCCATTAGATCTTAGTTCCATTGTGAACCACTGTGATGTTGATCCAGGAACAAAGAATGAAGCGACATCTCCGCTAGTTCCATTCCAACTCATTCTAACAAACTTGTAGTTTGTACCATAGGATAAGTCTAGACTTCCTGCCGTCATTGTTCCGTTACATTTTATAGAACTACCACAATTTATATTTCCGTTTACTTGAATTTCTTGTGGAACAAACAATCCACCGTAAGTTCTTATCCATGTATTATCCTCTACATACCAGCCGTTACCATAGGAGTTAAAGACAAATCGGTTTCCGCTCCATGTAAGCAACCCGCTGTTACCGCCTAATAATTTATTTTCTGATGATCCAGTTCCTCTTGCTGTTAATTCAAAAAAATCGTTGTAATCTCCTTCGCTATAATCAGTTCTTAATAAATTGCCAAATTGTGTTACTATTGATCCTCTATAAGGTAGTTGAATACCATTTGAAGCTATTATTCTACCAGTAACATCAGTTGTTCCATCAAAGTTATTTCCCCATAGTCTCCTAACATTTTGCAATTTTACTGCCGAATCCGCGCTATGTGCCGCACCTGCTGTTCCTGTAATATTAATCGCCCATGTTCCGCTTGCCCCTCCACCTGTTTTTGTAGGTGCGTCTGTAATTCCATACCCGGACAGGGTTGTCGGTTTGCCGCTAGTTATGTCAGCCCATGCGTGTTTGTGACCGCTTAGGCTGAACGTACTTCCTTTGGTCAAAGTAAGAGTATGTCCACTAATAGATGCCGCAGTTACGGCATTACCTGTTCCAGTAACACTGACAGCATTAATTCCATCTGTTATACCATAGCCAGCTAAAGTTGTAGCTTTAACAGCATAGTTTTTTTCTGACACCCAACTTTCGGTTGCGTAACCTGTCAAAGCAGTAGTAAGGTGCGACTTATTGATCTGTTCCGTGGTAGATCCGGCTAAAGCTGTCCACATGGCAGACTTGTCAAAGGATGATCCGCTACCCTCTCTTGCTTTCAAAACTCTTGATCCATCTTCCTCGTACCAGTATATCGTATCGTTATCAATCGGGAGACCATCGTAAATTGTATCAAAACTTTGCCCATTGCTAGCGTACATAGTCAAAGCCCCGGTTAATGCCAGATTTCCTTCCAGCATTAGCGCACCATCCTCCAACTTCCTCAGCTTAATTCCAGCAATAGCAACCCAGTCCGATGCTGCCAGCGAAGGTGCTGTAATAGCTCCGGATGCCTTGATAGCGGCTGTATTCAGCACAGAGTAAAATGTCTTTTCCCCTGTGATCGTTTGCTTGGTTGCCAACGTAACAAAGGTGCTATCTACATATTTTTTGTCAGCTTTTGTTTCAAGTATTTCCGCGAGATTATCCGTTTCTGCCATGCCGGACAGAAATGCTTCCAATTCCTTCCACTTGTTTATGATGTTATCCGTATCAGAACCTTCCAAGAAGTCACTCAGCTTATTAGACACAGCTGACAACTCTGATTTAGTGGCATAGTTTTCTATAACCCAATTCTGGGTTGCATATCCATCCAAAGCCGTGGTTAGATGCGACTTGTTGATCTGGTTGTCCGAAGATCCGGAAAGTGCAGACCACATGGCATTTTCATCGAAGGAATTTCCTGCACCTGATACAGCTTTTAGTACATTGTTTTCCTTTTTGATAGTAATACCATCTACTGTAACAGCATCCATAATTGTTGATACAGTTCTACCAGCCGTTGCATAAAATGTCATTGCTCCGGTAACAGCTACATCTGCATCAATGTAAACAACACCGTTTTCTTCGTAGATCTTTTTCTTTGATTCTCCTACTGAAAGACCGGCAGTGAAATGCTTTAATGCTGTTATCTCCTGCTCGGTGTTGATAGTTACAAAATCATTACTGAACTGAGAAAACGCGCTTCTTAAATGTGAATAATCAATCTGTTGATCTCCTGGGGTTCCTAAAACATTCCAAAGCTTTGTTTCATCTAAACCGGTACTACCACCGCCGGATCCTTTTGCCTTTAATACTCTGGATCCTTCAACTTCTTCCCAGTATATCGTATCGTTATCTATCGGAAGGCCGTCATAGATAGTTCCTAGCTTCTGTTTACCCAGACCGTAAGTAGTGAGACCTCCTTCGGTAAGAACATTGTACTTTGTCGCAATATATTCATTACCCTGAGAATCTTGTTTCAATTCCCAGAATCCGGAAGTGACAGAGTTTATTTCCTTCAGGATTGTGTCGTGAAGGTTTTCTATTTCTTTGAGAACACGTAATGAAGAGAATACATTTTTATCAGTAGGTTCAGTATTATCACCGACCTTTATAAGATAAAGTTCCAGTGAATCACTGAATATGTTTGACTTTATCTTTATTACTAACTTATTACCTTCGCGGACCTCAAATGCAAGTTCGCTGTTCTCTTCATCAATGTGATATGGCATTGCTAATATAGTTTATAGCTATTGTCTGCATTTCCTTTGCCGTTGACGGATTTTCAAAAATGGAATATACCAGACTGGCAGTCATGTAGCACAAAGCGTAAAATGCAGGATCGTTTGATTTTAGATTTATCCCGGAAGAAGGATCGTATGCCGCTTCATACACGAATACGGATATAGTATGGCTTTCGCTGTCTCCCAGACTATAATACTCCAAAGTTTTCTTCCCTTCGGGAGAATATGACAATACACACACCGGTTTACTTTTGGTTCCTCTTGTGAATTCGTTTCCTTGCTCTTTAGCCTGTTCGCTGTCTAAAGGATAAGCAATAGAAACAGACCTTTTCCATCCGTTCATTTTGAAGGCCACAAGCTTCACAAAGTCGTCTGGAAGGACAACATATCCTGTACCGTCTCCGTTGGTAGTAGGGCTTACTGATCCTTTCTTTGGGTTTATGACAAGGTTCGGAGAATTAAGTATTACAAGGGATAGGGCGTCACCTATACACTCTTCAATGTACTGGTCTATTTTTATTGTATCTTCGTCAAGAAGGGAAGCATTGGTTTCTTCCCCGATCTCGTTCATTATAGCCTTAACCTTTGCTACTATTTCATCCTTTGTTATCATAATTATTTCCAGTTAGGGAATGATACTCCCAGTTCTTTTGCCTTTGATTTGATACTTTCTTTGTCCTGTAACTCAATAATCGGAACATTGAATTCACGGATAAGAACTTCTTTAGCTGTCTGTGCGTTTTTTACATCTTCATACACCGTACTTCCGTCCTGCGGTGTCTCCGGTGCAGGGCTTTCAGATTTGGAAGGCTGAGAAGATGTTTCCGTTTCAACTTCTCCGATCTTATATTTTTTTACAAGTTTGATCCTTCCTTTCAAATACATTTCGTGGTTTTCAATGGCAGTCTGTACAACTGGATCAGATGTTGTAAAGCTGGCTGGTACTACCCCCTGCGCATTGATTATGCCATCCTGAAAGTTGATTCTTAACTTGGCTTTGTTTACGGGTATAAGGACACTCATTTCAACTTTACCGTAAATGCCATATTTCTTTTTATATAAATCTATTTTAGCCATAATACAAGGTAAGGGCGGTTTTACCCGCCCCGCTTTTTAAGTTATACATTAAAAGGATTCGTTCTTTGTGTAGATCTCACCTTCGTACTTTTCCCATGAAGAACCGTTCCATTTCCAGAATTCACCGGCTTTACTTCCGGAGATACCAGTACATGCCTGTTTCAGATAGAAAATCTGACCGTTCTTTGGATCATCAGGCGCGTCTGTTCCGTTGTCGTGAACTGAAACAACTGTTGCACCCGGCAGACTTCCCTTGTAGTCACCTTCTACCCAGATATGTGAGAAACCTTTCAACGCCAGAGCATTGATAGAGATCACGGCCTGTCTCTTTGCTTCTTCGCCTTCGATATCTTCGGTAGACTTTTCTTCGTTCTTGTACCAGTATCTTACCAGGCCTTGCATGTCTAAGATTGCTCCAGAGTTTGCATATCCGATAACATCAAGAGTAGGTTCGTGTTTCAGGTAGAAATCACCGAATACCGTGTGAAGCTTGGTACAAGAGAATCCCCATGTGGTAGCGGAAGTCATGGTGATATCCTTATGTTTGGTGAAGTCAATGTTCTGGATAGATTCAAGCTGGTCACGGCCCATCAGCCAGAAAGCTTCTTTTGAACAGTCGGATCCGGTAAACTTCAGCTTGGCCAGTGCAATGATTTCTTCAAACGTCCAGTTGCCGTCGTGCTGCCATTCGCGTTTGATCTGCCATCTGACACCTTCTGTAAAATAAACATCCTGAACTCCCATTTCACCGCGGTCTACTTTCACTTTACCTTTCTGGCCGATCCACAGCGTTCTGTTGTTCTTACGTCTGTACTGTTTAACAGCGGCTTCTGCAATAGTAGCCTGCTGGAACGGGATTCTCTTTTTCTGATGGTCGAAGTAATCAGAAACAATCTGGTTCATAATGCTCTTTTGCAGATAAACCCTGTTGGGAGAAGGAATAACAATGTCCGGAGCAACATTCTTCTGGGTTTCAGCACATGCGTTGCTGAGAATTACCAGTTTAGTTCCTGCTTCAATAGTAGGAACATTACAGTACATATCTGTCGCTTCACTCTTTGGGCCGTTGATTGCGCGTACAATCGGGCTTCCATTTTTTGAACTGTCTTTACCTACGATAAACAGCATAAGGTCTACGCCTTCCAGCTCATTCTTTCCGGTGGGATCATAGCCGTTTACTCCCTTTGCAAGAATAGTTCCATATTCCTGGAACAAGCCTGCATCTTTGGAAGCTACTTCAATGGTTGCCGTTTCGCTTTCGGCTGCGGTGTATTTTTTTGAAACTTCAACAACGGCTTTCTGTTCGTCAATGATGTAGTGGTCTACCTCAAAGCTTTTAACTTTTACCTGACGTTTTGCTTTTCGCATGATACCGTCAAGTACGGTTTCATCGGTACCGATTTCAAAAATCTGCTCGTCAATCTCAGGCTGGATAATTCCGTCACCTCCGACACCGCCGGTTGCCTGTCCAACTCCTGAAACAGTTGTTGCCTGTCCGGGAATTTGTGTTTCAGCACCGGTATGTCCGGGCTGTGCCTGTGCACCGCCTTCTGTTACTGCAACGGTAGCCCCTTCTGCTGCAAGCATAAATGGAGATCCTATCAGAACCGACAGAACTGTCAGGCAGACAGACAAAACGCCCCATTTTTCATCTTTGATAAATTTGATCAGTTTTTCCATAATTTTGCGTGTTATTTTGTGTTTGTGTTGTGGCTGTTATGCGTATTTTGCAATGTCAAGAATTGTTTCTTGTTTCTGCTTCGGTTTCTTGGTCTGCTTGGTATTTGTACCTAGTCCGGTCGGCAGTCCGTCTCCAATCTTGTCATTTCTCATTTTGTTTACGTTTTCGTTCCTTCCTTTGACTTCCCCGGCCTTCAGTGCATCACTTACGTCAGTATCGTAATTGAAAGCCTTATCCATCATTTCAAGAAGTTCGGGAGTGTATTTACCGGAAAGAATGGGTGAAGCAATTTGATCCCACACCTTATCCAGAAAATCATCAACTTCATATCCTTTCTTTTTGCAGAATTGCTCAATTACAGGAGCGGATGTGTCCATGTTGCTTTTGTATTCTCTTTCCCTTGCAGCACGCTCTTCGGCTTCATTCTTACGTTCTTCTTCTGCTGCTGCGATATCATCATATTCCGGCGTTCCTTCTTCTGCTGAAAGGAAATCTCTTCCGTAATACCTTACCAGCGCATTACCGCTGCTTCTCTTGCCGCTTACAATATCAGAAAGAACTTGCGCTAAACGGGGATCCTGATTGATAGCATCCGAAAGAATCTTCTTCTGTTCATCACTCTTGGTGTAGTCGTCGATCAACATTCCGTATGCTCCTTCTTCATCATCAGGGTTAAATCCCTGCATCCTTTCCATCATCATTGAGTTAAACCGTTCTTTGTTTGTCGGTTTTCTCTCTGTTTCACTGGCTGCGGTTTCCTGTTCCGCTGCTGTTTTAGCCATTTCTTCTTTATCCATTTTTGCAGTCATTTAGTATATATGCAAAGTAAGACTTTAAAGCAATATTAAAGTTGATGATTTGGGTAGTATAATTGACGATTTGGGTAATAAGGCTATTTGTTTGTTTTTTATTATTATCTTTGTGGAAAGCTGCGTTTTATGAAAGAGAATTACATTTCAGAACTTCGACGACAGCATATAACAGACGCGTTCTTTGAAGCAATAAAGTCTATGAGAAAATTTTCCGTAACACAGGACGATATCATACGTTCGGTTATGATGAAGGGTGCTCCCAGATTTTATGTCAGTTACGAGAACGCCAGACGTTATGTCTCGAAGATTGAGAGAGGAAAGCCGCTGGGGCTTAAAAATAAGAACACTATCCTTATGTATCAGGAGTTGCACAGAAGATACAAAGCCTATAAGGATAAGACAGGATTGATCGGTTATTCGATCCTGACAAAGATTTTACAGGAAAAAGCACCTTCCTACTACATTGATCTGAAAACATTCCGGGAAATCATTTACAGCTACTACAAAGAAAGGAAGAAATGCCAGTCATAGTTGTTCTATTTATTATTTGGCTGCTTTCTTTTTTCTATCCGATCGAAATGCTGGCCGTTACAAACCACTCTTCTTGGTGGACGCTATTCACATATAATCTGGTACATACTTACTTTCTTCATCTTGCGGTTAATTGCTTTGTGTTCTGGACTTATTACCGCGTTCTTCATAAATCTGATCTTAAATTTTTGCTTCCGGCCTGTGTTATAATACCGGCCATATCCGGATATCTATCGGCTAAAGATGTTCCAACTTGCGGATTTTCCGCTGTCATTTCCGTGATAATGGGATATTATCTTTCTGGCATAAACAAGAAGCTTTTTCTGAAATCCATCTCACTTATTATTTTTTCTTATGTTTTTACCGGCTTGTTTGCGCACGGGGTAAACACACTCATCCATGTGTACAGCTTTTCATCCTCGTATCTGGCTAGCCTAGTTTACAGGAGGATATTATGCAGGCACAGGAAATAATAAAGAAAAACCTTGAAAGGCTCAAAGTAATTGAATCGCCTTACAATCCTCTTACCGGTGAAGGATCTTTTTCTATTGAGAGAGTAAAGGTAACATGTGAAGATTTTCCTTTGAAGGAAATGTGGCTTCCGGTGGAATTTGCCAATACCGGCTTCTGTCAGGTTCTCATGTCTCTTGGAATACGTCTGTACATTGAAAGAATAATGCAGCAGGCGTATACAGAATACATGGCTAATCTTCTGTATGTTGAATTTTGTCAGCAGAGATTTCTGTATGATTTTGAATTCTGGGCATATTCTTGTGCAATCATTTCTCCAAAAAGCGGAGGTGAAGATATACATTTTCTACTCAACAGGGCACAGAGGACCTATCTTTGTACTCTGGAAAAGCTTAGAAAGAATAATGAACCTATCAACATAATACTTTTGAAAGCCCGGCAATGGGGCGGATCTACTCTTACTCAGATATACATGCTTTGGATCCAGATCATTCATAAGAAGAACTGGAACAGTGTTATATGCGGTGATGTAGACTCTCAGTCAAAAACTGTTTCGGGTATGCTTTCCAAAGTGATACAACATTATCCCACATGGGCCACAAATGGTATTTCTTTGAAAACTACTCCGTTTGAAGGATCATCTAAAACAAGGCAGATACAGTATTGTCAGTGTCTATACTCAATCGGATCTGCCCAGAAACCGGATAGCCTTCGTTCTCAAAATATATCTATGGCCCACCTGACAGAGGTGGGTTTGTGGAAGGAAACGAAAGGTAAAAAACCGGAAGATCTTATACAGTCTATTTTCGGATCAATCAATGACGGCCCTTACACAGTCAAGGTTCTTGAATCTACCGCCAAAGGTGTAGGAAACTATTTTCACAGAACATGGCTGAAAGCTGTAAAGGGAGAAAACGACTTTACACCCGTATTTATCCCGTGGTTCCTGATTGATATGTATTCCACTTACATAGGATATCAGAACTATCTGGATTTCATAGAATCAATGGATGAATACGAACACTACCTTTTTGAGTTGGGCGCTACTCTTGAAGCTATTGCCTGGTATCGGAAAAAGAAAAAAGGAATGGTTGAGGAATGGCGTATGTGTTCTGAATATCCTTCCGATCCGAAAGAAGCATTTCAGTCAACCGGCCGTCCGTTCTTCCCCAGACAATATGTTGAACAGTGTCGTAAATCCTGTATGGATCCGGCTTTCTATGGAGAATTTGTCGGTGACGCAACTAAAGGAGAAAAAGCATTTGAAAATATACGGTTTGTTGAAGTCGAAAAACCGAAACAGAGAGAAAATGCGCTGCATGTCTGGATGCTTCCAGACAAATCAAAAGGGCTTTACAGATACAGATATATTGTTTCTGTTGATATTGGTGGTACTGGAGATCAGGCAGACTACTCTTCGATTAAGGTATTTGACCGGCTTCCCATGATTGAAGGCGGTATTCTGGAAGTAGTTGCCGAATGGCATGGTCATATCGAACACGACCTTTTGATATGGAAGGCTGCCCAGATAGCTAAAGCTTATGACACGGCTTTACTTGTCATTGAATCCAATACATTAGAGACAGAAGGAACAGAAGGAGACAATTTTGAATATGTGCTTGATGAAATTGTTGATTTCTATCCCGACCTGTATAGCCGCACAAGTCCGGAACAGATCAAACAGGGCGCACCGGTTAAATATGGTTTCCACACCAACCCTTCAACCAAGCCAATGGTTACCGGGTTCCTGAAAGCTGCCATGCGTGATTGCCTGTACATAGAACGAAGCTTAGAAACAACATTTGAATACGACCAGTTTGAAATCAAAGAGGATGGCAAAAAGACAGGTGCTGTTGAGGGTTGCCATGACGACCGTGTAATGTCTACCGCAATAGGCGTATATGTTTGCTATAAGACAGAGAAACCATACAGGATTGCACAAAAAAATACGGGCCTTCAAAAGAGAAAAACCCGTATTGTTTCCGAAGCTTCCGTTTAAGCTGCCTGTTGTATTATTCCGTCTTGTGGAGAAGCATTTGCATCGTTCATAATCTTCTCCATAAGTGCCGGATTTTGACTTGCTATCTGTTGCATCAGTGCCGGATCCATCTGTGCCATGTTCTGGTTTTCTGCCATTTCCTGCTCTGCACGTTTGATACTTTCCAATATCTTTGATGCAAAAGGCAGACTGGAATTTTCCAGCAAGGTCTTTACGTTGATAGCCTGCATTTCAAACAGCTTCATCAGGAATTCGTTTTCAAGCATTTGGAATGTAGGTGTATTTGTTCCTTCTGTAAGTTCAAGATCAAGCTGCGCACCTTGAACCTTTTCCGGATCGTAATATTTAGATTCTTCAGAATAATCTTTTCCTCCCAATTCTATGTATCTGGGCGAATCATAATATTGCTGAATAGTCTGCATCAGCTTGAGATCTCTTCTTTTCCGGAAGGCTTTAAACGAATCGAACAAACCTTTCAGGTTCATAGATGCGTTTTCTGTCTGTTGTGCATAAAGAGAAGCGGCAGTTCCGGATGAAGGATCTTTCCCCTGCATAGCTGAGTTTACACCGGCAATATCATTGATCAGTTTTAACTGAAGGCTTAACAGTTCATAGTCTCCCTGAATGGCTCCGGCTCCGTTAAGCTGTGTAATGACTGAACGAATGTCTTTACCCGGTTTCAGCCGGCAGAAAAGAACTCCGTTATATCTGACGTATTCATCAATGATTTCTTCCCGGCTCATGCTGTCGAACGCATCTTCATCCACGACTACCAGACCTTTTGCTGAAGAAGAACGTATGAAGTCTATCAACGTCATGGTACGGTTGATACTTCTCTGCTGGTCGATAAAGTCCTCTATGAAATTGAATATCTTTCCGTGTATGATAGGATAAGCATGAAATACATAGTTGTGCTGGCCGTGCCAGTATGGGCTTCTTCCTTCCTGCAAAACATCACCCCACGGGGAAAGATATCTGTAATACCAGTATCTTTCTACTTTGAATTCGTATTCTATCAAAAGAATATCTTCTTCTTCTACTCCGGCTTCAAGTGCTTCTGATATTCTTTTCTGGTTAATGTATTCCAGCTTATTTACTTCGTTCAATCCGACAAAGCCCCAGCTTCCATCAAGCGTGTCGTGGTAGAAATATGCGTCTCTGCTCTCCAGCTTCCAGCCTAGGATAACCCGGCAAAGATCTACTTCTGCAGGTGTGTAAAAATCTGCATTTTTCTGGTTATAACCCTGTACACCGTCAACGAATGATCTTCTTGGGTGATCATCTGTACCATATATGCTTTCCAGCCATTCACGATCCTTTTTACTCTTTGCAAAGGCCGCGACTACCTGTTCAAAGTCCATATCAAAGATTTCACCGATGCAGGTTATATCCCATCCTCGCTGATCTTCTATGTTGGTATTGAAAAATAACCGTGAGGGATCAACATTGTAAACCCATGCATCATTCATGTGCTTGTACTCGTTGTACCCGAACTCTATTCTTTGTGCAATGTAGCCGCCACATTCCAGAGCCATAAGGCTGGCTGCGTCCAGTTCTGTGATCTCGTTAAGTGACTGAGCATATTCCATTGCAATACTCATCATTTCACCGACCTTTGCTTCATCCCGATCTCTTACCGAGCATATAGGTTTTGTTACGTTTCTTCTGAACTGGCCTTCTATGTTCTTAACAATCGGTGCTATCATGTTGTTTTTCAAAGGAACCTTACCATTTTTCTTAATAAGTTCTCCTTCAGTCATCATCTTGCCGGTGTCCGGATCCTTTATATAGTCTCCCCATTGATCTTCTTTCGCATACATCAGGGATCTTTCCATTTTCTTACGGGCAGTGTAAAGGCTGCTCCAGTATGAAGCAAACTCTTCAAGTTCCTCATACGCCGTTCCTCTTGTGCGGTAAACGGTTTCTTTTGTCCTGTCGTCCCGCTTCGGCTTTACAGATCTGTTTAAGAATTTATTCATGTTTGTGTGATTTTTTACAAAACTAGCTTATTTTCAAATACTAAAGTTGAAATATTGGGAAAAGCGGTACGTCATTATGGCGCACCGCTTTCTTCTTATTTCACTTCTTCAAGAAGTTCTCGTCTGGTTTCTATAATCATATCCTCTATTTCTTTTCGATCTTCTCCTTGAGATTCTTTTGCCATATCGTTTAGTTTTTTCAACTTCTTCTGATATGGTTTGTATTTCTGGTATTTATCATACAGATCAGAATTCAGCATTTCTTTATACTCATCTTTGTTTCCGCTTTTCTTTACACCATTAAGTTCATACTTAAACTGGTCCATTTCATCACGGAGATTAAAGTATTCTGTATTGATTCCAGAAAAAGCATTTCTTTCATCAACAGTATTAAGGAACCTGTTTACAATAGGAACATTTCTCATCACCATATCTTCATCTTTCTGCTGTTCGATTAATGATTTCCCACCATAATATATCGTTTTCCCAGCCTGATTGAATGTTTTGGCCATACCGCCAAAATAAGATTCAAGAAGGTGTTCTACTTTGGCAGGATTGAAATCTATAAATCCTTTTCGGAATTCAGATCCCGGACCACTACCGTTGCTGATATCATTCAGGAATTTGGAAGTATCAACAAGCCATCCTGACGTTCCTTTATAAACTCTCTTCCACTCCGGATCACGTTCGTTGAATGGAGATATCTTTGCTACCGGTTTTCCGGTGAAGTCCTGGTTCCAGACATAAGCCTCAAATATTGGAGACATAATATCAGGCATAAACGTCTTTAAGCCTTCATTCCCTGTTGGATTTAAAGGCAAAAGATCTGCAAGCTGTCCTACTGTTCCTTTTGCGATATTGGTTGCGGAAGGCTTTTCTTTGCCAGTTGTAAGCTGATAAGCATAATCACCCAGCCCGTAGAAAGCCCTTAATTCAATGGGAAGAGGAATAGTCAAAAACGTATCATTACCTGTATATATACAGAGATTGTTTCTTCTTACCCATTCTGGCAAATCATTGTACGGATCATCGTCTCCACCGCCAAAGATACTGTACAATACGTTGTTTATCATTGGCATTAAAAATCCTGCTGACATAAATCCGCCTAAAGCTGAATAGAACTTAACCGGTTGTTTGTCATACAGTCTTTTAAAATTGGTTAGAGACTGAACAGAAGCATTAAAGAAAAGATACAGGTTTCTGAATATACCCGAAGTCATTCCAAAAAACCCGCCGGTTTTATATCCGGCCCCTTTCTTGTTAAAGTTTACGGTTACTTCTTTCGCATCATTCACAGATTCCGTAATACTTCTACCCATTTGTCTGGAAGTCATGTACGTGGTAAATCGTGAAATATCTTCTGCCCATCTGTTGAAATCCTCAAGTCTGTCTATTGCAAAATCCATAGCCATCTTTGCGGATCCCATCTCACCGTTTATTTTTGAAAGTTCCTTCCTTACTTTTTTCTTGTACTTTTCAACATCATTCAGGTGCATGTATCCGGTTTCACCGCCATTCTCGATAAACTCCTGAAAATATCTGTCAGCTTCGGTGTTATTTGGCTTGCCATTCAGGTTTCTCAATACAACAGGCATGGCTTTCAGTATGTTCTTTCTGAACCTACTTGAATACTTCCCATCTTCTTTTATGCTTACAGCAACATTGGAAAATATCAGGTCTCTTACAAGGTTGCTTAACACAAAAGCCGGGTTTCTGGTAGTGAAGTTAGCCGCCAACCATCTGTTTGCAGTTGCAATGGATCTGAATATCGGGTTCTGTTCTACATTCGGGTTAGTCAATCCATTGATAGCCTGCGCTGCTCTTGGATTTCCATTAATGTATATAACATAATCTTTCCCGCCATTCTTTACCTGAACAACATGCTGGGAGATGTTGTTTTTATTGATCCTATAATTTATATTAAGACCATTAGGCTTTTGTGTAGCAAGTCCGTTTTCTTTCAATTGCTTCATCTGCTCTTCGTGGTTTTTGAGCTTTTCAGCAATAGTTTCAGCGTTGTCGCTTTCTTGAATGTCTGGCATAGATATATTCCATTCATCTTTTACCGGATCATATACATACCAAGACTTTTTCAATGTAGCTATATCAGTAGGATGATTTATAACCATACTCATAAAGCTTTGCTTCATCATGTTTCTGTTGCCCTGCATGATAGCACTTTCGGCCATATTTCCAATTGTGGCAAATATTTCATCAGGAATACTCTTTCTTCCCTTTGCGGATTTCAGTACAGAACTTACAGGATTTCTTTCTGAATCAATATATTCATAAACATCTTCTGCTGTCTGTTCATCCCATCCGCGCAAGGGTACATAATACATGTACATGTTATTTACATTAGAGTATTGTTCCTTTCCCATCATTCCGCTATCATAAGCCTTACGCAATGTGGTTTTGGTTGCATCGTTGGTCTTATTCCACAACTCTTTTACATCATAGGTCTGTTCAAAGTCCTTGACGTAATTAAGCGCATCTTCTTGGAAGTTATCATGTTCTTCTCCGTCCATACTGTTAAGAATGGCCTGTGTCGCTGAATAGTCATTTACACCTCCAATATAATCACTCAGTTCCTTCAGGTATTCATATCCTGAATATAACTTTCTCAGTCTTTCCTTTTCATCTTTAAAATCCTGAATGAACTGATCCGCATCGTCCGGATTGTTTTTGATAACTTCATCAAGCTGTTCTCGGAATGTAAGTTCTACGTTTCTTTCAATTCCGTGTGCCAACATCATATACCGTTCAATTCCCTTTTGAGTAAGGCCGTACTTCTTCATCATCTTACCGGCTTCCTGAAGCATTGGCTGATAATGTTTCTTATAATACACTTCTGCTTCGGAAGTGCTTTTTGAACTTAACTGATTTTCTGCCATGTATGCGTTCTCAAATGACTTTATAGGTTTACCGGAAACTTTAGCAATTACTTCCTGAAGGTTTTTCAAAGCAAGCATACTGTCTTGATATGCTTCCTGTGCCTTATATTTCCATCCTTGGAGTGACCTTTCGTATTCTTCCCTGCTACCGTCTGATTCACTTTCACGAAAACGAATATCAGGATTATTGGGGTCAAAATTTCCTCTGTTTTCGGTTGCGGATTTTACATTCCTATTGTCAGATATAACAAATACATCATTTGCATCAGTATCTTTAGTTATATATCTGTATCCCCAGTCTTTAATATTTCTAAATATAATGTTCTCACCTTTATTAAGAACAAGTTCTAAATCTCTTGTACTTCCTGAAATATTTTTTTGTGTGTTAAATGATTTTAGTTTTATAAGATAATATGCTTTTTTTATCTTATCTATAAATGTGTTTGAATTTTTTATATTATCATAAGCGTCAACATATTTGTAATATCTATTATTAAAAAAGTCGTAGTTTTCTTTAGGATAATTACCTTTCTTTACGCTGGCATATTTAGCGGTTCTATCAAGTTTTATTTTTTTTATTAAATCGTTACTTGATTGAGATAAATTCATCACTATATCATTCCAATTTCTTTTATTACCATCTATTTCATAACTATCTCTTATATTAAGAAATACTTCTTTAATATTTTCTCCATAAGATTCTGCCATTTTTTTATTGTTTGTGAAGAAAAACCCTTTACCTTTAGTACCATGCCCTGTTTCAAATGTGTTAAATTCATTATTTGTTCCATGATAAACGACCATTGGCTCTCCATTATCATCGACTACTTTTGAAGAATTCTCCGGATTTTTTTCCCAGTCTCCAAACCAATTTTTGAAAGATTTTGTACGAACCTGAACCCATTGCCTTTCATTCAAATTTGTATCATTGCCATTTGGAGCTTTCATGTACGTTCCATTGGCTTTTGCATCAGAAATTATATTTTCTTCTTCTATCGACAAATTTGAATTTTCTTTGTAATAGTTACCTACTCCCATCTGGTACTGCATGGCAACATCTTTGGCCAGATCAAGCGGTTTGTTTTTGTCTAGGTTCTGGCGGCTTCTCCAAAGGATATATCGAAGTTCATTATCACTTATTTTTATGTTAATGCCCATACGTCTCATAAGTGAATTGAATGCCTGTTTTATCCTTTGCCATACAGAAACGTCTACTCCGTTTTCAGCCATTCTTGCCATGTATTCCTCTGTGGCTATACGTGAATTATAGCCATATCTGGGAAGAGTATCAATAATTTTCCTCCTTACTTCATCGGTAACATTGGCAAAAACATCATCAAGAAAATCATCCATACGCTCTTCTCCTACAAGCTGTCTCAATCCGTAATGTGCAACACCTTCGTGAAGGATAGTCTGGTTCACATCTTCCATGCTGGTAGCGTTAGGAAGATATACATACACTTTGTTGTCTGACAAAGAATACCATCCCTTTACTTTCCTTCCTTTTTCAATGGCAGATCTTACTGAGTTATCCTTTATCTGGTCAACAGAAGTTATAACCTCTACCGGAACATTCAACTTTTTAGCTGTTTCTTCTACATCTTCCGATTTTATGTTGTTTAAGTCCTGATTTTCTTCCGAAACCCTAAAACGCACATCTTCGCTATTCTCCAGTTTTGCCTTCTTTGATACGGTTACTCCCATCTTACTTAACCGGTCAAGAACTTTAGACAGGTTATCGGAAGAAATATCCGCAACCATGTAATTACCCCTAGTTGTAAACTCTTTGTTGTCAGCAAGTGAACGTAACTTGTTGTCCTCAAAGAATTCTCCACCTTGTTTTTTGGATTTAGGAACCTTTAAAGCATATCCGGATCTCCAGCCGGTGTTTTTCTCTACAATGACACGTTTATCTTCACTGATAACAGTTTCACCCTGCTGTATCTGGATAAGTCTGCTGCTGATAGGAGCACTTGTTGTAAGATTTTTCGGCTTGAAGTTATCAGACATCAGAATACCCTGTTTCGTATCACCTTCAATAGTAGAATATGAAACCAGATATCCTTTTACGTTTTCTGATTTTTTTGTATCAACTAGGGCCTGCAGAAGGTTACCTGTAACAATATAGGCCTTCTTTCTTGTCTGAGTAGGCACATAAGAATCCCAGGTATCAACATTAAGATCCTTCAGGTAAGTCGGCTGCATCATTGTGTTCATACGGATCGAATTGAAAGCTTTTTCCTGATTTAACGGTATTTCTACTTTCCTTCTTCCGTCAAGAGTGGCAAAAACGGCAGTAGAAGAACTCGGTGAATAGTCCTTACTGAACTTGTACCCCAAAAACATACCACGACTTGGCATAATTGTTACCAGTGTTTCGTCAAGATTGAATGGTATTACAAGAGGTTTCATAGGAGTAAACGAATTGATCTGCTTGCGAATGTTTTCCCTTCGGGCTTCAATTACGTTCTTCTGTTTTATGAAGCTTTCTTTCGATTTCTTCATAATATCCTCTACAACTACCTCGGACATTTTTTCAATTTCTTCGTCTGTAAACTCATTCTTTCCGTTTTTTCGGGCTTCTTTAGACTTTTCGATGTAGTTCTTCTTGGCTTTTTCAGAACGCTCTAACGCGCTTTGATCAAGCCTTTCTTTCAGAGTGGCAATTTTACCATCATACAATGAGTTTATTTCCTTAACTCTGTTGTCCAGCCATTCATTGAAAGGTTCTCCAGAAGTCATACGACTAACTGTTGACTTGATTTCTTCCGCTTTCATGGGCTTTTTAAGGACATCTACTTCTACTTCTTCCAGATAAGTGTTATCCGCAAAGGCATTACCGCTATTGGGATCCGTTCCCGGCTTCCATATCTTTTTGCTGATAGTTTGGGCCTTCAACGGCATAGTAGTAATTTCAAGATCGTTTTCTCCGGCGTCATTAAGAAGCTGGATCTTTACATTGTATGCGTCTGTGATATCCTTGAAAACTTCTTCCTGTTCTTTTACAGGCAGGAATGGAAGATACCTGGCTATTTTGGCCGCACACCCTTCTTTACCTGCGGTGTTGGTATCTCCTGACTGGGCTTCTTCTCCTTCGCTTGTGAGGATTTTAAGAGGATCACCCAGTTTTTCAGACAACTCCGGATGCTCAAGCATATACTGCCATGTCACATCGTCACCGTACTTGTTGAGGTAATCAACAACTTCCATTTCGTTGAACTTGGATTTCTGAGAAGATGTAGTATTTGCATCAAGAGACTTAAGTTTTGCCTTAAACATCATCTGCAATCTTTGTTCTGCCGGGATAGACGACATGATATACTCATATTTTCCTCTGAACTTCTGGCCGGTCCTGTCTATACGTCCTCGCATCTGCACTTCATCATTGATATCACTCTGGAACTGGGCAAACACCATGACGCGCTGACGCTGATCATCAAACTTGGGTGAAGCATGAAGGGATATACCTGTACAACCAGACTTGTTTACCATAAGTACGTCAAGTTGTCCGTTGTTGAAATCACGTGCGGCAGACTTCTTATCACGGTCCTTACGGTTATGTATGATATACTTTCCGTTTTCGTCCTGAACCATTTCAAGTTTTCTTCCTGTGATTTCACCCACCTTATATCCTGCCTTCTGGATCTTCATCTTAATTGCGTCCATAGGGCTTATAGGAAGGTCCGCAGAAAGGTTTTCAATCTTTTCCCTGATCTCGTAATACTTGTTTTGTCCGGCTTCCGGAAGGTCGTTCACAGTGAAGAACTTGTTTACTTTCTCTCCCTTCAGGTTAGTTTCCGTATATCTCATAACTCCGTCAAGCGCACGCATAAGAGTTGCTGAGAAGTTTGGCACCTCATCCATAGGAGTGTCTTTAGGTGCTTCATCCAGAAATCCTTCCATTGTATTGGTGAAGGATATTACAGGCTTAAAACCATTCTTAAGGTTTTCAATAACCCTGTTGGCAACTGCATCTGCCTTAAGAGAGAAAAGCAACTGATTTACCAGATTATACATTTTGCTGGCAAATGGTGTATTGGTTACTCCCAGTTCTGCCGTACCCTGCTGGAGATCGGAATAACCGCCTTGTTCGGACAATTCTTCGGAAACGCCTTCGACAATAGGTGTAATGTAGTCTTTCTGGAACGCCCTGATATCGCTGAATATTGAAGATACTTCATCGAATTGTTTTCTCTGAACCGCATCTTCTTCTTCACTTACCGGCATCCAGTCAATAGTTACACCTTGAAAACTTCTTTCTCTTCGGATCATCTGTCCGGATTGAACAAGCTGTTTGGACATGACCTCCTGCAATGTAACACCACCTTGAGATATCGCTTCGATCATATCCTGTGGTGATATGCCAGACTTGGAAAGGTCGGTTTTCATTGCATATATAGGCATGTTATCCGCACGTTTGGCGAATGTGGCAGACAGGAATGTTACTCCTTTTACCTTTGGCATGATATACTGCATGTACATGGATCCACCGCCACTTCCACCGGCTGTATGGCTTTCATCGAGGATCATAATGTTATCCTTTGACAAGGCTTGAATAACATCACGTCTTTCCTGGCCGCTCTTATCAGTTGCCGAAGGAGATTTCTTCTTATAACTCTTGTCTTTTTCTGCTATTCCATCTTCTTTTGGCTCATATTCCTTCGTTCCATTATTGATCTGGGAATATGTAGTTATGACATAATCATACTCTTCTGGAAGCTTTCCGTTCTTCATAATGTAGTCAAACACTCTTTTCTTCTCCTTGTCGGTAGGAAGTTTGTGTACTACATTTCCGGACGCATCAGTAATAGCTGCGTTTTTGGGATCTGACGAGATGATAAACGGCCTTAAATCTCCGCTGCCTATATCTGCAAGGTCTCTGTAATTATCGGAGAAAAGCGCGGGCTTCTGAGTGAAGTATATAGGGTTATAACCCTTCCTTACCGCATATCTGATTAAGGCTGCACCCTGACGGCCCTTTCCGACACCGGTCATATCTCCGATAATGAATCCGTTTCCTTTATTCATCTGGTTTATAGCCAAAGAAACAGAATCAATCTGTTCAGCGGCCAGATAACTGAATAGTTCGTCTTTGCTTGAATATCCAAGCTGGTCAACCAAGAACTGGTCTACATCACCAATGTTAGCCAGAGAATCGGCAAGAACCTGTGCTTGATTTGCCGGAACAACTGACATAAGTGTACCGGACTGGCTTCTGTTGGGATATGGGACCTTTTCATCACTGAGGTTTACTGATAATCTGCTTCTGCCGGTATTATCTCCTGAATCAGATCTGACAGATCCATCATTCCGGCTTCCTCCGGTACTTCCTCCGTTATCAGATCCTCGCTGCTCTTGAACAGGTTCAACGCTTCCTGCATCTGATCTGTCCGCATTATCCAATTTGCCAGCATTTTCTTCTGCTGTGGATTGTTCAGCTTGTTCTGGCCCGGATACGGTAGTATTACCGGTGCTTCCCATGTCATTGTCAGATCCGACTTTTTTGTCTGGTCGTACGGATTGTCCCCGTTCTCCAGACTTTGGTCTATTGCTGACATTATTGTTTGCTCCACTTCCTTCTGTGTCAGTGGTCCGGGTTTCTCCTTCTGTACCGTTAAAGAGATCCCCCATTTGCTGTAATGAACGTATATCATCTTGAACTCGGTTATATAATTCTTCAAAGCTGTTTATCTGTTCCGCTCTTGCTTTGCTCTTAACCGGTGGAGCAATAAGTTTAAACGGACCAGTTTTTCTTCCGTTGATAAGGATAATACGAACGTCATATTTAGTTCCGTTCCTCTTGTACATATCCCCGTTAAGGTTGATAACATCAACCACATTATAGTGTGAGTAAAGATACAAAAAAAGTCTCATATCTTTGCTCTGCATCGCACCATTATCTCGATAAGAAGTATTTCCACCGATAACAATAGCCGCCCTTCCGTTATCCTTCATGGATTCAAGCGCATTAATAGCCATCAAACCTTCCAGAGAATTGATCTTGATCTGGCCGTCGTCGAATTCTTTTGCGGTTGTCGATCCAAATGGGGGATTTGTCAGAACTGCGTCAACAGATCCTTCAAATGGTATCAGTGCATCCTGATTGGTTACCTGGGCATATCCCAGCGTACGAAGGTTTTCCAGTCTCCTTTCATCTATATCATTAACATGTACAGTATTGGCCGGGAAAGCTATTGTTAGCGCGCCATTACCTGCTGAAGGTTCCAGAACGCTTTCAACCGTTTTGCCATCCTTGACAAACTGCCCCATTACATATCCGAAGGGAGTAGGCGTACTGTATTGCTGGCGTTCAAACCTTGTGCTGTCTCTTGCATTAAGAAGAGGTTGCATATTGTACATATCGACAACAGTGTCATATCCCTGCTTTTGTTTTGTTGCGTCTCCGTTAATGTAGGATTCAGCTATTAATCTTGTCTCGTTGGTCATTGCCAGTTCAACAAGTTCCTGCATATCTGTTGCTGACATGTCAGAAAGCATGTCATAACCCTTAAGGATATCTTTAACTTCCTTCATGGTTAGGGGATCTACCTGTTCACCCTTTCTCTTATCTATTGCCTTCTCTGCAATTTTAACGCCAATTATAGAAACGGCTTCTTTCTCCTGCTCGGCTTTTTTCTGGTATTCCTCAGAGTTGCCAAAGAGATCAGAAGGTGATTTTTTTACATCATTACTGGAAGTTGCCTTTTCTATTTCCTTCTCTTTAGCAACATTTTCTATCTGCTGCATTACATCAGGAACAGACTTGTCGAAGTTGGTTACATCAAACTGACTGACTTCGCTGTCCGGGCTCATTCTTTCCGACAAGCCGTTTTCTATTGATTGCGGCATATATCTTGCGGAACTATAAAATGACTTCAAGTAAGGTCTGATAACGTCTCCAAGATCATCTACCATTGCTTTGCAATAGTCTGCAAACTTGACTGCACCGCGTTCTATGTGGTACACAGCCATTTCTGCGCCAATAGCAATAATTTCAGGATCAATACCGGCATTTAGCTGGCCCAACTTCTGTTTAAGTCTATTTTTAAGTTCCTGATACCGTTCATCGGAAACAATGTTGTTACTTTTTGCAGGTGTATCTTCTGCGTTAGTGGTTGTTTCCTTTTCGGAAACAGGCACTACACTCTTATACTCAGCAAAAGGTTTGGTCTTTCTGTGGGATGAATTAACCCACTTCTTAAACTCTTCTTTGGAAACACGTGTTATGTTTCCTAGTCCGGTCCAGCCTTTTGAGTAATTAGCCATGTATGCGCGTTTGGCCGCAAGGGCTGATTTAAACCCATACATAACCTTGTGTTCGTCAAATGTTCCATCAGGGTTTACCTGATCAATAACAAACACATCACCAGTTTCCGGGTTATCAGAAAGGAATACATCAATGTGATCACCATCTACGCCCTCGGTACCGCGGATATATCCATAGTCGTTGTTCATGGTAACAGACCATTCATTACCATCTGCGTCTTTTCCAGAACGTACAGATCCCTTCGGGTTTTCGATAGTTACATCGTACCCGTCAATCTTAACATGGCCTTTCTTGTAGTTACCGGCTTCCTTCTGTGCTTCAGTTGGATTTTGATCTACTTCCGCACGTGCAGCTTCGATATCTCCTATTGCCGGTGAAAGGTTGCCTATTTCAGTAGATATTGAAGGCATTTTCTTGTTTTCCAAATTTTCTATTGTAGCATACTTTTCACCGTCTTTTGTCTCAGTAAACAACACTTTGTACCTTCCGCTTCCATTGAATGATACTATATCACCCTTCTTTACGGTTTTATTTTGGTTTTGTACTTCTTTCCAATTACCGCTAGTTAATGCGTTAGCAAGTTCCGATATAAAAACATTTTTTTTCTGTATTTCTCCATCTATATTATAAGTTACTCCATGAAGTTTTTTCCTTTCATCCCAATTTGTTCTATAATTTTCAATGGTCATATAATCACCATTTTTTGATTGGAATGTTTTTCCAACTGCATCACGAACAATTTGCAAATCTTTTTTTGATCCTTGCTCGCTCATTAGATCAATTTTTTTTCTTATTCCTTCTGGTTCAGGTACCACGCTACCGCTTTCGCCATCAGTTTTATTTGCTGGCTCCGGTTGTTCTTCGACTTTTCCAGTTCTTCCTTCGTTATCACTTTCGCGTTCAGGCTGAACTGTATTGCCTTGTTCACTGTCTGTTTGTCCTTCAGTGCTTCCTGCACTTTCTGTTTCTGCTCTTCGTTCATAGTCGTTAATGATTTGCTCAAAGATAGTATTTAATTCTTCATCCGTAACAGATGAATACAAGTTATTAAGTTCTTCTTCGATATAGTCTGAATATGCAATCCATTCAGGCACCGACATTCTGTTTTCAGAAGCTTCCCATTCAATAAGCTGGCGTTCCTGATCTTCTTCATATCCCGGAATGTTTTCTTCAATATCGGTTCCATGCATGTTTTTTGCTGCGTCCCACATCTTAGAAGGACTTCCATATTCTTGGAAGGCGTTAATGATCATGTTGAACACGTCCTGATCAGTAACCATTCCCTGCAAGTTCTCCGGCATATCAGCATGGATCTGTTCTGCTGCGGCTTCTGGCGTTAAACCATCGGAAGATAATGCCCATACAAGCTTTTTCCTTTCTTCCGGTGAGTTGGAATAGCCCAGATGTGAAGAAAGGCCCTGCGCTCCTTCTGTGTCAGATAGAGAGAACAAAACGCGGCCTGTTGCTATTTCTCGCAAAACATGTTCCTGTGGAGTTATGGAAGGGCCTAGATCTGCATCTTCTTTGACATAACGAACCTTTTTCCGCGGCTCCTTGCGTTCAAAGGCTCCTGCATCAATCTTCTTCTGAACTTCCTGCTGTGCAGCTTGCTGTTCTTCGGCTGTCATGGATGCAAGACGTTGCTGGTTTTCTTTAGCCTTTTCTTCTGCCTGAGCAATAAGTCCGGTAGGCCTTTTTGCTTCAAGATCCGCTGCAACCTGATTCCAATAGGATATCTTGTCATTGATAGCTTTTTTTGCCTTCTTTGTCTCAATAATTCCCTGAATAGTGTTTCCGGAAGATTTTTTCTTTTCAACTTTTTTTAGCTCGTTATTATAATACTCAATCATCTGCGTTACGGTGTCCTTCGCATCATCAACATTATCACTGATTTCCAGCAATGCGGCAGAAGTATCTGCAACCGGTGCGGCTTCAAAGTCTTGTTCACCTCTTTCGTTGAGAGGAATTCGAGACATGGCAGTCTGATTTTCCTGAACCGGTTGTTCGGAAGTTTCTTCCTGTACAGTCTGTTCAGTTACAGAAGGCTGTGTTTCCTCTGCATTAGCTGGCTGTTGGCCGTTGATTGCATTTCTTATTTCTTCTTCGGACATCAGCTGTGACTGGGCTGGCGTTCCATTTTCATCAAGAAGGTACACTTCATATCCGTCTGGAGTTACCCTGTTGACTTCATAATTGTTTCCACCCATTGTAAATCTGGTTTCTGGGCCTATGGGCTGTTGTTCTTGGGCCGGAATAGAATTAATCTGTGCTTCTTCGGCTTGCAAGACTTCTTCTTGCGCATCATTACCGGCACGCTGTATCATTTCTTCTGCCGGTGTATTATCTACAAGAGAACTGAACATAGATACAGGAGCCATTTTCACACGTCCATCTTCCGACATGTAGTATATGGTCTTATCAGATTGATTTTCATCAACTTTACCTTCGTTATCAAACACAAGGTTTCCGCGAAGAATATTAACAGGGTTAGTGCTTAGCCCAGAATTTACCCGCATGATCGTGCCGGTGGTTGCATTGGTAAGGCTTTCGACTTGTGCTTCCGCTTGTCTCCTTGCATTATCAGCCTGATCTTGCACCCAATAATTATAATTAACAAAATCATCATAGGCTTGTTTGTATTTCATTATGTTGTTGGCCGTTTCCGGATCAAATTGAGATATGATAGCCTGATATCCTTCTTCTGAATTGATGATAGAGTTGAGTTCTTCATCGTTCAAGCTGATCTTAGAACGCGTCTCATTCAGATTGTTGATAATATTCTTTTTTTCAAAAGCAATTTCTTCCGGCATCATCTGTTTGTCTGCTTCCTGTAATGTTTGTTCCTGAAGGACTGAAGATATATACTTGATAGCATTCTTCTTCATATCCGGAGACATAGGGCTGGACAGAACATCTTTGACCATGTTGCGGGCCGTTTCAATATCAGCATCCTGAAGGGCTTCTCTTACACCGGACCAATCTTCGCCCATTGCATCCTGCATCTGGGTTTCAAAGTTACGCATGTTGCGGTAGTTCTTGTATTTATCACGTAAATATCCACCTGTCCCGGCTGCACCAAACAATGCAGACATGGGAGCAACACCGAGGAACGTATCAATATTCTGATCAAGATCGACAAGTTGTTCAGGTGTCATATCTCCTATTGCGGTAGATACAAGGTTATTGGCAACTTCTTCGGCATATTCTCCCAATGGATCAGATATCTTGGCACGTCTGGCAATCTCCTGCATTTCCCGGAAGCCTTGACTATTGACAACGTCCTTGAACGCCTTACCCACTGATGCAGGTATGATCTTTCCAACTTTGTTCGCACCAGTAACACGACCGATATATCCCAACATAGGCGCAAAGTATCCGCCCAGAAGTTCGCTTCCGGTTTCTGCGGCTGTTGATATTATGGACTTACCGAGTGCTTCCGCTCCAGTCTGTACATTCTCTCGACCATTATAAGATACCGTACCGTCTGCGTTAGGCTTAACCTGCACGTCTCCCAGACCTCTACGCTGATAATCTGCGGCCACTCTTGCACTTCCGAAAGTGGCGGTGTGTGCGGCAACGTCTCCCAGACCGGCAACAGTTCTGGCGGCACCTTTAGCCAGCCCAGTTGTAGCGCGGCCAAGGCCCATTTGTGCAGCCTTATCAGCCGCATACTTAACAATGGCTTTAGAAGCTGGTTTGGTCAAAGCCTGAACTGCACCCATACCGGCAATCATGTCAAGCATGAACGGAAGTGATTCTGCTGTTACACCGCCAGCCTTATAACCTCTTCCAAGATCACCGGCATAATACATCTGTGTTGCAGCATTGGTGACAAGAGCCTGCATAAGTGCATCTTCCGAAGGAGTAAGTTCTTCTCCTTTGTCTACTTTGTCCATGACTTTCTTTGCGGCAGAATAATTCTTGAGATCCTGCAATCCCATTGCCCATCCGTCCAGTGGTGCGTCCTTGAAACCACGCGCAAACCCGGCAAAGAAGTTGGTGTTTCCTTTCTTCTTCGCTTCATTGGTGATATTCTGTGCCTGTTCCATCAGGGTAGACGCATATTCCAACTGTTTGTCGGTATCATTCTGCTCCCCGGCAAGATACGCCTGTGACATGGTTGAGAATATACCGCCATCACCAACAGATCTCACGCGCTGTTGTCTTTCCTTAGCGCGTTCCTGCCTTGCCGCATTGATCAGTTCATTAACGCTATTGATCTGCTCCTGATTCTGCCTTTTGAACAGTTCAAGATTCTGTTCCTTCATATAGGGATCATTGGCAGACTTCTGGGCCTGTTCAACTCTCTGCTGCTGGTCAATACCGATTTTACGGACTAGATCCGAAGGATTGTTTTCAAACAGATCTTGCTGGGGCAAAGGCCTTGTGGCAAGATTATTCCCCTTGCTCCTGAACATATCAGGAACATTGTCAAGAATGTACCCTTGTGTCTTGGGATCATAAGAAGGCATATCTTGAACTGGCTGTACTTGCGGCTGTTCCGGATGAACATTCCGGGTTGTCACATTGGTTACCGGTTCTTCCTGCGATCTGGCTACCAGTTTACTCGAAAACGAATCGAAGTCGCCAACATCATATCCATCATTGGTAATTGTCTCATACAATGATTTCCGTTTAGCTTCGTCCTGCACATTCTTGCTGAACGAATCGAAGTCGCCAATATCATAACCATCTTGGGTTAGTCTATCATACAATACTCTTGTCTTATTATCTTCCATATCAGAAACCTTCTATTTTTTTCTTTGTGTTTGTTGTTGAAGAAGAACCAAAACCATCAATAGTTTTCCGATCCTTTTCATAGTTCCCTGTTATATCTCTCTTGTTGTCGATAGATGTCATTATGACTTCTCTCATATCATCAATAGTTGTCGGGTTAGATGTATCCATGTTCACGATTTCGGGGAAATATCCAATTTCTACGCCTTCATTGTACATCTTAGCAACATCTTCCGGCTTGTTGAGATCTCTTTGTACGCCATTCTTCCCAAACCGGACAACAGGATATGTAACCTTTCCTTTCTTGCCCTTATTTCCGGAAGTACCGTTTCTCTTTGTGATTTCTCCCTGACGATACTTTTCTCTTTCCATTGCGGCCTTATTGTTCATGGCAGCACGGGCTGATGCAGCTTTGTCCTTAACCTTCTGCAAGGCTTTAGCGTCATTGGCTTTCTGTGCCTGCTTAGTCAGGTCCGCGGCAGTCTGTTTATCCATAAGTCCGGCCTTGATAGATGCGTTAAGTTCTGCTAGCATACGATCCTTGTCGGCTTTCAGACGTATAGTCTCCTGCTGGAGCCTTGCTTCTCTGTCTGCCTTCGCATTGGCCAGTGAATAGTTGAGAAGAGTATCATTATATCCGTCACGAAGTCTGTCAAGGGCTTGATTATATGCCGGAACATTACTCTTGATAGGCTGAAACATTCTGGCACCAGCGGCAGAGGAAACTGTCTGTCCAAAAAGGTTCGCTAGGTTTCCCCAGAACTCTGCGGCACGTTGTCTCTTTATACTTTCCTCGCCAGATTGGTACTTCTGATCAAGAAGGGCCTTAAAGACATCTTCACCATCCTTCACACGATCAGCAACACTCTTTTGCCGGTTTATCTCGTTGGCTGCGTTATTGATCTCTTCGACAGGATTTCTCTGTTCAACCTGATTTTCTGGCTTAAAATCCACTCCAGAAGGATATTTTTGCCCGGAATTCTGATTTTGGACGCGTGAGAATTGAAAATTCAGAGACGATCCGGGAGATTCTCCGTAATTTCCCAATCTCGGAAGCCTTGAAGTGTCTACGGGATCAGGTTTCTTCTTAATGTAGTCGAATAAGCCCATTATCTACCCCCTTTCTTCTTGTCGTACATTGAGAAGGCACTACCGATAAGGCCAAGTCCATTCGACATAAGTTGCGCACCTCCCTGTTCATTCATCCGACTCTGTCCAAGTCTTGCATTGAGAATTGCATTTTGGTTCTGCTGATTTGCTGCATCAACTTGCATTTTACGCTGTGTAGCCTGTGCAGCCAGACCGGTTGCAGTGTTATCCAGTATCTCATTGTTCGCCTGTTGTTGTGCTACGGCGGCTTCTGGAGTTGATCCCATAACAGCGGCAGTTGCACGTGCTTCCTGATTCTGCTTTTTCAGAGTATTCTCAACTCTCTTCATTGCGGCCTGTGCTTCGGCTGATTCCATGTAGTTCTGGTAATAGTTACGATTATACCAGGCATTGTTCTTAGATTCCTGTTCATTGATAAGCCGCTGCTGCTCGCGTGCAGCTTTGGCCGACTTAATTCCCCCGAATATTCCGGAAGCTAAACCGCCCACGGCTCCTAATATTGCTCCTATCATAATACGTATTATTTTGGTTTATATTGTTAAAGCAAAGAAAGCTAATAATCAGTTATATAGGTTGCAGTGTTGGGTAATTGTTTTTCGACATTAGTTACAAAAGTTGTAACTTTATGTAACTCTTTATATATTTAAACTACAAATAGTTACAACGGCACCTAAATGTTAATAGTTATTAATTGGCGCATTTTTTGTAACTGGTTACAAGAATAGTTACAACTATGGCAGAAAAAGAAGAAAAAAAGAAGAGAAACAGACCTTGTAAAGTGAAGGAAAAGGAACAGTCATTAAAGTTGACATATACAGATGAAGATCGCATCAAGGTTGTTCGCCTGTTGATAGACAACGGGATGAACTATGTTCTTACGCATCGGCAGACCGGCATTAATTCAGCCACAATCAAGCAATGGTATTACAGGTATAAGAAGGATATCGAAGAAAGTAGCACAGCTACTATGATTGCCGAAAAGGTAGAGATTGACTTTGCCCGCGCAAAACTGGAACTCCTGCAAAACAACTTCTCCAAATTAAACACTCTTGCTGATGCAGCAATAATGCGTGCTATTGCCTTGTGTCAGGTCGAAACAGATCTGAACAAGTTGAATGGCACATTAAAGATCATCTTCGACTTGATATGTAAGTTCAACGAATCTTCTCAAGAGCAACAACAGACTTCTGGCGCAACCATCAACTTCATCCAGGAAAGTATTGTCCAGCTAAACCAACTGAGGCAAGATCAGATCAATAAGATCAAGGAAAATGCGAAAGATGTTAAAGAGATAAAACCGCTTTAGAAGCATCTATAACAGCGTTTTTGCATTGTTTAACTTTTTACTCTTTTGATTTCTGCACACAATTCAAAATAATTCATTACCTTTGCAAGGTGATAAAGAATAAACCATTAACTTAAAACAAAAGATTATGAAAATTAAAGGTATTAAATCAGTCGTTAGCGAGTTTAACAACATTTACTTTGGAAATTTTGCCAGAATATTTTTGGACTTGAATAAATATGAAGTATATATGCTGGAATATGTAGATTATGCGTCTGGTCCTGCATCATTACAAAATAATGTATATGAAATAGCTCACATTGCAAGAAGAAATGGTAAGATTACAATGAAAGATGTACAATCATATATTAACAATTGCGAAAGATTATGAAAAAGGTAAACAGTTACAACATCTATGATGAAAATCATTACGGTACAGTATTATACCATGCGATTGCGTCTGACGAAGATGAAGTTAAAGAACTAGCTCAAGAATCCGGAATAGATATTGCAGGATTGACAATAAATCTGGAAAGATGTAATGTAAAAGATGAACTGGGACGTCCATATAGCCCTAGAATTGAAAATGCTCAAGTGTATTAATAACTATGAAAGAAAAATATCATGTTCAAAAGTCCGTTAAATACGGATGCACCGTATATCAGGTTATCAATTCATCAACAGGAGTTGTCGCATATTACGACAAAAACAAAGATGTCGCTGATAGTGTTTGCAATAAATGGAATAAATAATGTCAAGAGGTGGTAAAAGAGAGGGTGCCGGGAGAAAAGCTTTAGTTGCTAATAAGATATCAAGCAATATTAAGCTTTCTCCCGAAACCAGAGCAATAATTGAAAGATATTCTCAAGGTCTTGGCTTGAATAAATCAGACTTCATCGACCGGTTTCTATTCCTGTATGTTGAAAGCTGCCCGGATATTATCAAGTGTCCTCACTGTGGTAGCCCTATGAAGTGGGATTCAGTCGGAATAAATCCCCCTAAATGTAAAGAATGTGGCAAAGATTAACAAAAAGCCTGTGCAGCGTTGAACTCACAGGCTTTTTTAATTATATCCGCATCATTAAAGCTTCATTCCTCAACTCCAGATAAGGCTTGTACTTATTCGGATCATTGACATAATCACACACTCTTGCAACACATATACTGGCTTGCTGGCTCCTGATCTTGGTGTAATATCTTATAATGCCTTTGGCCCGATCGCTATGCCCCAGACAATAATTGATAACTCCGTCCGGCATACCCAGGTCACAGGCGAATTGCGCAAAACATTTCCGCGCTGAGTAAAATATTACTTTCTCTTCTATTCCCAGTTCTTCCGCAAGAAGCGACAAACAATAAGATACATACTGGGAAAAGTTATGATAGGTGTAATTATACCCGAAATCAAGCTTTCCATCACTCTTGATCCATTCCTGATAATACTTCTTGATATTCTCCGGCATGGTAAAGGATATCCGGTTCTCCTGCTGTGCCCTTCCTGCTGACTTGGTTCTTACATAGCTGACATCTTCCTTCCGGAAGTCTACGTTCATAAGGTCTATCAGATTCATGCCGCCCAGAGAGAAGGAAAGCATAAACAGATCTCTTGCCATTCTTAACCTCTTTCTTTCCGGATTGCTGTACATGATCTTACGGAAAGATTCAATACTTAACGATACATCGCGGACCGGTGCCGGTGATATCTTGGTTGTCGCGAACGGATGAATAGTATAAGTTACCATCTGATCCGATACGGCTTTGTTCACAATGACCTTAATGTGGCTTAGTATAGTATTGATATACGTTTGGGTTTTCCCGGCCTTCTTAAGTTTATCAGCAAAGGATTTTATCAGGACCGGTGTTATATCCTGCATATCTATATCTCCATTACAATACTCACAAAAGTAACGGGATGATCTCTCCATCAGTTTTGCGTACGATGATCTGTTGTTGTCCAGAAGATAACTCACATACTCGTTAGATATTCCGCGAAATGTGACTTCCGTGTCAGAAGGTCCGGCCTTGATGATGTCTCTTAATTGCTCGCAGGTATAGATGCCGGTGTTGCGAATGTTATCCAGCCGTTCTTCGTACAGATCCATCATTGCACGCAACTTTTTATTGAGTGCTGATGCATCCGGGTGCTTGACGATCTTCCCATTTTTAAGCTGGCTTGGATCTGCCAGAATGATTGATGTTACGATGTAACTTGTACGCGACTTGTGACGGACCGCAATTCTCAATTTATGCGTTCCATTGATAAGTTGTCTTTCGGGGATAATTACAGGATTGATTGTTGCCATAGCTGATCTTCAAATTAAAGGTAATTTTTTGGGTACTCTTTTTCTTCCAAAAGTGGAAGAATTTTCCTTTTTTTTGAAGGTTGCCGGAGTTTTTTTGAGAAAATCAATAGGGTAAACTCCTTATTTTTCAGCCTGTTATGAATTGAGCCGAAAGCGGGACTCGAACCCGCGACTTACTCATTAC